>OAWW01000067.1_pt1 | contig 129147 bp, 123 predicted proteins | sample 1517191 | NCBI WGS metagenome assembly OAWW01 (sample SAMEA2580253, study PRJEB22360) | human gut metagenome | biome: human gut; feature: human-associated habitat; material: faeces | place: Denmark | collected 2008/2010 | reverse complement strand
CGAGCATGTCATTACCACAAAAGGAATCGAACGGCATGCGGAAATCGTGGCAGGTAAATCGAAACTACGCCAACTGATTGATGCAGCGGGAACGATTGCCGATGCGGCCTACACGGAAGAAGATGCGGTGGAAGACATTGTCGACAATGCGGAGAAATCGATTCTCCAGGTCACCAAAGACGACAGAAAAGGCGGATTTGTTCCCGTCGGGGAAGCGGTCCACCAGAGCCTTGAAAATATTACAAGACAGGCACAAAATCATGAACCGATTACGGGACTTCCTACAGGATTTGCAGGACTTGACAGTTTTACCACGGGACTGCAGAAAGGAAATCTCGTCATCGTAGCTGCCCGCCCGTCTATGGGTAAAACGGCATTTGTTCTTAATATAGCTAAAAATATCAGCCTTTCCCATGCGAGAAAAACAGTGGCGTTCTTTTCACTGGAAATGGGAAGAGATGAGCTTGTCCACCGTCTTTTAAGCTCCACCGCCCTGATTGACAGCCAACGGCTGAAAACGGGACGAATCCAGGGGGAAAAAGAATGGCTGAATCTTTCCAAAGCGGCCAGCGTATTTATGGAAGCGCCTCTCTATATCGACGACACACCGGGCGTGACGGTATCGCAGATTCGTTCGAAATGCCGCCGTCTCAAAGCGGAAAAAGGGCTTGACGTGGTTATCATCGACTATCTCCAACTGATGACGGGGAGAAATTCGAGGTACAGCGAAAGCCGCCAGCAGGAAATTTCTGAAATTTCCCGTTCTCTGAAAAGTCTGGCAAGAGAATTGAATGTACCGGTCATTGCCTTGTCCCAGCTTTCCCGCGGACCCGATGCGAGACCGAACCACCGGCCTATGTTGTCGGACCTCCGTGAATCGGGTTCTATCGAACAGGACGCCGACTTGGTATGTTTCCTTTACAGAGATGCCTACTATAATAAAGAAATAGCGGAAGGAGATCCGCTACAGAGAGAGACGGAAGTCATTCTTGCCAAAAACAGAAACGGCCCGACCGGCGTTGTAAAAATGAGCTTTGCCGGTGAATTTACTTTATTCTATGAACTGACAGACAGAGAAGATCCGGAGATGTAAGAGAAAGGCTGGGAAGAGCGATGGATTTATGGGGAAACGAAGATGCCGAAGAATACAGAGCACGCATACGGGCGGAATTTCTCGGAGAGGCGTATCATTTTCCCGACTATGAAGCGCTTGAAAAAGCTATTCACGGTTGCCGCCGCTGTCCGCTCCGCAGCGAAGGCGGAAGAGGACCCGTGCTTTCTACGGGACCTTCAGACTCACCGCTCATGATTGTCGGGGAGGGCCCCGGCAGTGTGGAAGATGAATACGGCGGACCCCTCGTCGGACCGTCAGGACAACTTTTGGATAAAGCACTTGCTTCCGTGGGAATCACAAGAGACCATGTCTATGTTACGAATATCGTAAAGTGCCGCCCGGAAGGAAACAGAACACCTTCCGCCAAAGAAGGGGAAACATGCGGAAAAATATGGCTCGAAGAAGAAATACGGCTGGTGAATCCCAAAGTCATTATCGGACTCGGAAAAGTGGCACTCCGCTTCTTTTTGGGACACGATGCGGGAATTGTCCGTGCAAGAGGGACATGGATTACCTATAAAAATATACCCGTCATGCCTACCTTTCACCCCGCCTACCTTCTCAGACAGACGGGAGAAAGCCTGAGAGAAGCGAAATGGCAGGTTTACTATGATCTCAAAGCGGCTAAGGAAAAAGCGGAGGAATCGGCACCGCAGTGGATTTGGAAAAGCGAAACCATGCCCGACCTTTTGAAACAGTTCGAACCGGTCAGGGAAAAACGTAAAAACGGCATGTAAAAAGGACAACCTTTGCAGGAAGTCCTTTTTGTATATTTCTTTATCTCATTTTAAAGTGGCGGGAAGAACGACATAGGTACTGCCCATGTAGCTCGGCGCCAATTCGCCCCGTCCATAAAGAACGGCGATGTGGCCGTCTTTGGTAAGGAAATAATTATCCGAATCTTTTTCGGGCACGAAAGAATCATCATAGAGAACCTTTTTGTTCTTTCCGCTCAGAAGTACAAGCTTGCCTGCCTTGAGATCTTTGACCAGTTCCTTGCGTCTGGGGACAAGACGGGATAAATCCGCTCTTTCACCGGTTTTCTTATCGAGAATGAATGCAAATTCTCTGTTTTCCGGATGAGCGAGAGCGCGTTTCTGGAATGTGGTGGAAAGCAAAACGGATACATACTGCTTATCTTCATAAGTTACATCATAATTCATGTACACTTCATCATAAAGATTGCTTTCATAGACACGAATCGCATCATCTACATAAAAGCGGACAAATTTATTCAGCGTATTGTTGACAGAACCTTTATGGGTGTGAATGGCGGGATACGTGAGATGCAGACCGAAACCGTCATCACGGACGGCATCACGGACAGACGCCTGGGCCGCACCGGTGAGGGACAAAGCAAGGATAGAACATAAAACTAATTTCTTTAACATAAAAAACTCCTTTCTTAATTAATGCGTATTTTATAGCATGATTAATACCTTTATTATATCATGCCCACTGCTTTATTGCGAATCATTTGCAAATCAGGACTTGTATTTAGAGATACAGCGGTTAAAATAAAAGGAAAGCGGAAGACGGATAAAGCATAAAAGCTTCAAATTGTCCGGCCGTAAAAATACAGATAAGGGAAAAGATAATCATGAAAACGGTGAACCTGACGGAACTGCTCTATATAAGTGAATATGTAATTACTGCAGCGATACTGTTTTTATCTGCCGTGAAAAAAGGTGCAACGGATATAAAAAAAGAAATCCCGCGGACCGTCTTTTTACGGCGCCTCATTCTTACGGGAATCATTCTTGCTCTCGGCATTTTTTTGATGGCCCTCTTGTATATGACTCCCTTGCAGGATGTCTGGAAAATCCGGGCCGTCGGAACAGTCCGCTCGCTCATGACAATTCTCGCTTACACCGTTTTTTCCGCCTCTCTTTTCCAAAGATACCGCATCTATCCGAGAGGACAGGCACTTGCGGCGGTTCTTCTGCTGCTCTATGCCGTGGCCGACCTTTTCATGACGGGAACGGCGGTGAAGTATGTCATTCTCGCGGCAGCCGCTGCAGGAGGATTTCTTTTACCCGATCGTTGGAAATCGTAACCCGGTCGAATGACCGCCGTTTTTCCATAAAAAAGCTTCTGTGTACTGAAAGTAACAGAGCTTTTTTATTCTCTTCACCAAAATAAAATGAGAGAAATAAAAAACCGGAATCCCTGGGGATACCGGCTGTCTTATTATTCGGGTAATGTGATTTTGGCAATGTTGTCGATGGCGTGATGAAGCTCATTCACCATTTCCGTATCTGCTGCCTTATAGTACATTTCTTTTCCGTCCCGGCGGGAATTGATGAGGCCGCAGGTCTTGAGAAGACGGAGATGATGGGAAACGGCGGGGCTGCTCATATTCATAATGGCAGCGATATTGATAACACATTCCTCCATGTGGCAGAGAATCCAGAAAATTTTCAGTCTTGTCGGATCGGAAAGCTGTTTCAATACGATAGAAACGTCATCTATGGTCTTCGGAGACGGAAGATGACGGAGAATATCTTTTTCATTATTTCCGTGTTGGTGCGGTAATTCACTATTGATTTCTGACATGAGCATACCTCTCTTTTTATTTTCTTATATTCTATTATTCTATTCAGTTTCCCCCAAAAAAGCAACAAATAAAATGATAAATATTTTCATTACCTATTGACAAAAGGGGAGAGTGATATTACTATAATGATATAAAGATTAAACAACTATTTATACATTGGAGGAGAACGATATGAAAAAGAAATACGGAATCGAAGTGGACTGTGCCCCTTGTGCGTTGAAAATGGAAGATGCCGCAAAAGCTACGGCAGGCGTGAAAGATTGCTCCATCAATTTCATGGCGCTCAAGATGAATGTGGAATTTGAAGACGGCGCCGATCCGAAAGCGGTCATGCAGGAAGTATATAAAAACTGCAAAAAAGTAGAAGATGACTGTGAAATTTATTTCTAAAACAGACTTATTTTTTGGGGGAGAAGGGGAAAGACGTGAATAAAAAACAAAAAAGAAATCTCCTGCGGATTATTATTGCCGCCATTCTCATGGTGGCGTTATACTTCACACCGGTGACGGGTATGGTCCGTTTCGGTCTTTACCTCGTGCCGTATCTGGTTATCGGTTACGATATCCTGATTAAAGCATTTAAAGGAATTAAAAACAGACAGGCTTTTGATGAAAGTCTTCTCATGGCGATTGCCACTATCGGTGCGATTCTTCTTGCCATTTATGAAGACGGCGACTATACGGAAGCCATCGGGGTCATGCTTTTCTACCAGATCGGTGAATGGTTCCAGAGCTATGCTGTCGGAAAAAGCCGCAGAAATATCAGCGAACTCATGGATATCCGTCCCGACTATGCAAATTTGGAAGGTGAGAACGGAGAACTTATAAAAACCGATCCCGATGAAGTTGCCGTAGGAACGACCATTGTAGTTAAACCGGGAGAAAAAATCCCGATTGACGGAGTGATTACCGGCGGAAAGTCCACACTGAATACGTCCGCTCTTACCGGCGAAAGCGTTCCCCGTGACGTGGAAGAGGGCGATGCGGTCATCAGCGGATGTATCAATATCAACGGCCTTCTGAAAATCAGGACGACAAAAGAATTCGGCGAATCTACGGTTTCTAAAATACTCGACCTTGTGGAAAATGCAAGCTCAAGGAAATCAAAAGCGGAAGACTTTATTTCCCGCTTTGCCCGGACCTATACACCGGCGGTCGTGGCATCGGCCGTTACCCTGGCACTCTTGCCGCCTCTGGTTCGTATGGGATTTATGAATCTTCCGGCGGACTGGGAAACATGGATATACAGGGCCCTCACATTTCTCGTCATCAGCTGCCCCTGTGCACTCGTTATCAGTATCCCTCTGAGCTTTTTTGCAGGCATCGGCGGTGCAAGTAAGGCAGGCGTTCTCATCAAAGGCTCCAACTATATGGAAACCCTGTCCAAAGTCAGAACCGTCGTCTTTGATAAAACGGGAACACTGACCAAAGGCGTTTTCCAAGTGACCGACGCTCATACAAAGCTTCTGACACCGAAAGAATTACTCCACCTGGCAGCCCATGTGGAACGCTACTCCACACACCCTGTGGGAGCGTCCCTCAGAAATGCCTATCCGAACGAATCCGACGATTGCCAAGTGGAAATTGTCGAAGAAATCGCAGGGCAGGGGATCAGAGCTCATGTGAACGGAGATACCGTCTGCGTGGGAAATACGAAACTCATGGACGCTGTAGGCGCGGTCTGGCATGACTGTGAAAATAAAGGAACGATTATCCATGTAGCCATCAACGGAGTTTATGCGGGACATATCGTCATATCCGATAAAATCAAAGAAACATCAAAAGAAGCCATTAAAGCGCTGAAACGGATAGGCGTAAAAAAGACGGTCATGCTCACGGGAGACAATAAAGACGTGGCAGAAGCCGTTTCCGGTGAATTGGGACTCGACAAAGTGTACGGCGGACTTCTTCCGGCGGATAAAGTGGGAAAAGTGGAACAACTGCTGGCAGAAAACAAAGGTAACGGGAAAGTAGCTTTCGTAGGCGACGGCATCAATGACGCTCCCGTTCTCACCAGAGCCGATATAGGCATTGCCATGGGTGCCATGGGATCTGACGCAGCCATCGAAGCCGCAGACGTCGTACTTATGGACGACGATCCCTTAAAAATTGCAAAGGCTATTAAAATTTCCCGGAAATGCCTTGCCATCGTCAATCAGAACACATGGTTTTCCATCGGTGTCAAACTCCTCTGCCTGCTTTTGGGGGCATTGGGAATCGCAAACATGTGGTTTGCCATCTTCGCCGATGTAGGTGTCATGATTCTGGCCGTACTCAACGCGATGCGGGCCCTCTTCGTAAAAAATATTCACGTGTAACGATGAACCTTGTAAAGATAAAATCATAAAAACGATGTGACAGATAATAATAAAAACAACAAAAAAGTCCTTACCGACCGATTCGGCAAGGGCTTTTTGATTTGGAGCGGATGATGGGAATCGAACCCACCTCTCAAGCTTGGGAAGCTCGCGTTCTACCAATGAACTACACCCGCATATGGAATTTCTGTAATAGATAATATCATATTTTGAGGGTGTTTGGTAGTCGGAGAACCGTTTTCTTTTCAAATAAAATTGCGGTCCGTGAAAAAGAAACCGGTTAAAAGTTGAAAGGATTAAGGGGTTATTGCCTCGTATCCGTAGGCATTTTTTGCCATTTCTTCCATAGCATTGACAATGAATTGGGAATAGCTCATCAGCCAACGTGCATCAATGATATAAATTTGGCGGTTTTGAACTGCTTTGATATGACTGAAAGCAGGGTCTTCGTAAATTTGCCGGGCTGCCATGGCATTTACTTGGCTGTTTTTCTCGGAATACGCATCAGAAGGGACAAAAATAATATCCGGATTGATAGAAAGTAAAGTTTCCCGTCCGGCGGAATCATTTTGTGAAAGACCGTAAGCGGCAGCCCCGTTGACGATACCCGCCTGTTTGCAGCAAGTATCGAATGTACTGCCGCTGCCGCCGCCGATTCCGTTCGGGCGTGCCAGTACGGCAGTAAGACGGTCCTTTTCCGGAATTGTTTGTAAGAAGTTATGTAAGTTACGAATCCGGTCCTCCGTTTTTCGGGCAAGCCGGTTTCCGTTTTCCGGTTCTCCCACCAAATCGGCGAGTTCATGAATCATTCCGATAATCTTTTCTGTCGTAACAGGCATTTGATAGACATAGACAGGGATACCGGCAGAACGGATTTCATCTGCATATTCCGCACTTTTCCAACTGGGAACAACGACCAAATCGGGGGCATATTGCAGAACAGATTCGGTAGAACCGGAAATGCGGCCTTTGATTTCTTCGGATTCTTTTTCTAAATTCGGCATAAGTTCTGCTATAGCGACAATTCGTTTCGTTCCCAAGAGGGGAATCAGTACATCATCGGTAGATACTCCCACAGAGACAACTCTTTCCGGATGAACCGGTACGACCATCTCTGTGCCTTGGGAGTCGGTAACGGTCCGTACCTCATGACCGGGTTGGGTACCGTCCGGCGCGTGGCAGCCGGTTATGAATAAGCTGAGCCACAGGATAAGAGGTAAGAGATAACAATACCATTTTGAACGTATAGTCATAGAAACTCCTTATGGGGAATAAATAACAAAAGCGGAATATCAGCGTGTTTTTATTTTACTCAAAACATTCTAAATGTTTTCTAAATTATAAAATATAAAAAAGCAATAATATCTTATTTTTTTATAAAGTACTTATGCCCGAAGGAGCATCAAAGATGGAAAATTTTTATTTCCGTTAAGGGATTTCCTTGAACGGAATGATTTCAAAATTGTCTGATATAACTTTTTTCGCCTTTTCGTCAAAGGACCAGAGTAAAATGGCGGGGTCGCCCTGATAGGTAAAAAGGCAATTTCCTTTATCAAGTACGGCACTTTTGGCAATCGTCATATCCATTCCGTGGTAAGTGCCTGTCTGATTACAAACACACACGGGGCAATCTGTCCACAGAGAAGTTCTTGCCCAAACCGTTTCGGGATTCTTGCAGCATTCTCCCGGCGGCCAGGCGGCAGAAACCAATACAAGCTCTGCACCGCCGTTTTTTACCATGCGGGAGGGGTGTTCATAGTATGCATCGGCACAAACCAAAACACCGGTTTTTATACCATTCAAAGAGTAGACTTCTGCTTCTTCCCCTAAAGAAATCCACCCTTCTGCACCGCTTTGATGGGAATATATTTTTCTGTGAACCCCCTTTTCTTTTCCGTCCGGGGTGAGTATGAAACAGGAGTTGTAAGCTTTTTTGTCTGAAGTTTTTTCTGCAGCGGAAAGAAATAAAGTGATTTGTTTTTGTCCGGCAATTTCATAAAATTCTTTAAAGTCTTCCTGTTTGCGGATGCTCATCTTTTTCGGAGCGTTCTTGTCGTTTTTGTAGAAAAAATATCCTTCCAATGCTGTTTCGGGAGTGAGAATCCAGCCGGCTCCGCGTGAGGAAGCTTCTTTTATGCCTTGAAGGAGCTTTTTCTTATTCTTTTCTTTCGGGCCGTTGGCTAAATCAAAATGAAGTAACGCTATTTTCATTTTCTTCCGTCCTTTTACAAATTGATATGGTTGGTTATTTGTGACCGGTTAAAATGATTTTATAATTATATATAAATTATACACCTATAAGGTTGTCAATATTTTTTAATCCGGCGTTTTTCATTTTAATAAATTTCTATTTTCTTTGTACAAGGGTATAATGTAAATGATTTCATGTAAAAAGATAAAACGGAATATATCAACCGGAGTTTAAGAAAGTGTAAGGGTGCTTATGATTACGTACTATGATATCGGACTGAATTTATTTACTTCTTCTTTTCCCGACCCGGAGAAGATTATTTCCGAGGCGGAAGCAGCGGGGATTTGTTGTATTTTGACCGGTTCGGAAGCGGCAGAAAATGAGAAAGTCAATGATTTTGTGAAGACCCATGCCGTGTACGGTACGGCGGGAATTCATCCCCACAGTGCAGATCGGGCGGAGGAGGCGGATTTGCACCGTATCGGAGAAATCGTATCGTCCAATCCCAAGATTGTGGCGGTAGGCGAGTGCGGGCTTGATTATGACCGTATGTATTCGTCAAAGGAAAACCAGCTTTATTATTTCAAGAAGCTGATTGCTCTGGCGGAAAAATTGGAGAAACCGTTGTTTCTTCATCAGCGGGACGCGGAAGAGGATTTCCTTGCCTGCTTTGACGGGCATGAGGAGATTTGCCGCCGTTCCGTGGTGCATTGCTATACGGGAAACAGGGAAATGGCGGAAAAGCTGGTCGGTATGGGATTTTATATCGGGATTACCGGCTGGATTTGTGATGAACGGCGGGCCGGTGATTTGCGTGAGGCGGTGAAGTATATCCCGCTGGAGCGGATTCTTTTGGAAACTGATGCACCGTATCTTACACCCCGCGGAATTCCCGGTCTGAAACGGACGAATGTACCGCAAAATATCGTGTATGTCGCACCAGCGCTTGCTCATTATATGGGAGTGAGTGCAGAGGAAGTTATCAGTCACGCGAAAGCAAATACGGAAAGACTTTTCGGTATCTGACGGGAGGCGGAGATGAAATCGTATTATCCCTTTGTATCTGAGGAAGCAAAGGAAAAGTATACAGAGATTTATCATAAGACGGAGGAGGAGTACTGGCCTGCTCCTTTTTCCCGTGTCTATGTGGAAACACCTTTCGGGCCCACCTATGTCCGTGTTTCGGGAAAAGAGGGCGCACCGGCGATGGTATTGCTTCCCGGTATAACGGCACCGTCTTTGTCCTGGTCCCCTAATGTAAGAGTTTGGGGAAAATATTTCAGAATTTACGCCGTGGATATGATTAATGACTACGGCCTTTCGGTGGACAGGCGTCATCCGCTTACACGTCATGACCTGATAGTCTGGCTCGATTCGGTGGTAGAGCAGCTTCAACTGAAGAAATTTATTCTTGTCGGTATGTCTTATGGGGGCTGGCTTACGGCGGAATATGCACTTGCTTTCCGGGAGAAACTTCTTGCCATCGTCATGATTGCACCGGGCGCGACGATACTTCCCATAAGCCGCCGTTTTCTCTTCCGTGTCGCTTTGACGGGACTGTTTCCCATATGGGGCAGTCATCGTCTTTTCCGCTGGCTTTTCAAGGATTCTCTCAATCATCCGCCGAAGTACGGAATCAGCTATGATTGGTTTATGGAACGGTCGGATTTGCGTTTCCGCTCCTTCCGCCGCCGTTTCGTTGTTCCGCTCCGTGTGCTGAAAGAAGTGGAATGGAAAAAAATCACCGTACCTTCTCTTTTTATGGCCGGTGAAAATGAAAAACTGTATCCTGCCCGTAAGGCACTGGAAGAAATGAAAAGGAAATCGCCGCAGACGGAGCGTGTCCTGATTCCCGGTGCAGGCCATGACCTGACCGCTCTTCAAGCCGATTTGGTGAATGAAAAGGTGCTGGCCTTTCTTGAAAAACATTTGGGACCGCTTGAAAAATAAAAGAACAGACTCTTTTCCCGGTAGCGGAAAGGGTCTGTTTTTTTATGGGAAATATAGCCTTTCTTTTATGAAAAAGTGAACGGGAATGCAGGAAATGACATTTATCAGAAAAAGACTTGTATGCTATAATAAATTAGTATTTGTGTGATAAAATTTTATGCCTGCAGAATGCTTTTTTGGGATATTTTTTTCACTGATTCTATTCATCGGTAAGGAGGAAGATGGAGTGGAAAAGAAGGATTTTATTTGGAAAATGGGAGGACAGCAGGGCCAGGGTGTCGAGTCCTGCGGAGAAATTTTGGGACGTGTCCTTGCCCAGGAGGGATACTCGCTTTTCAGCCAGCGTCTCTTTGCTTCCCGTATCAAAGGGGGACATACGACGATTGCGCTCCGTATTGCGACGAAAGAAATCGCAACCATCGGAGAGCGGGTGGATTGTCTGGTCGCTTTGGATCAGGAAACTATCGATTTGCATGGGAAAGAAATTCCCGAAGGCGGCGTAATTATTGCCGATGATGCTTTCCGTCCGAAATGGGAAGCTCATACGGGACGTATTTTTCTGCCCTTACCTATTACGGAACTGGCGAAAAAATACGGCTCCATGCAGATGAAAAATATAGCGGCTCTCGGTATGAGTGCCGGACTTCTCGGATTTCCGGAAGTGCCGTTTTACCGTTTTATCGCAGAACGGTTTGAGAAAAAAGGGGCAGAAGTCATTGCCAAAAATAAGAGTATTTTCAAAGAAGGCTATGACTTGGCGATTAAAGCCATGCAGGGCGTGGAATTAGGCAAGCTCCCCACACCGGCGAAAAAAGAGCAGCTTTACCTTTTGGGAAATGAAGCGGCCGCTCTGGGTGCGATAGCCGCAGGTTCCCGTTTCATGGCGTCTTACCCGATTACTCCTGCTTCGGAAATCATGGAATACATGATTAAGAACATTCATAAAATACAAGGCACCGTAGTGCAGACGGAAGATGAATTGTCGTCCGTAATGATGGCAATGGGAGCAGGCTATGCAGGGGTCCGTGCATTCACGGCAACGGCAGGTCCGGGCCTTTCTCTTATGGCGGAATCCATTTCCATGGCGGCTATGGCAGAAATTCCTGTCGTCATCATCGACGTCATGCGTGCCGGTCCGTCGACAGGTATGGCTACAAAAGTGGAGCAGAGCGATATCCGCTATGCCATTGCCTCCGGTCATGGTGATGCGGAAAAAATCGTTATTGCCGCATCTTCCATTGAGGACTGCTTCTATATTACCCAGGAAGCCTTTAATCTGGCGGAAGAATTCCAGACGCCGGTCATTCTTTTATCGGACCTTCAGTTCGGTATGTGTAAACAGTCGGTTCCCGTTTTTGATCCGGACCGTATAGAAATCAAACGGGGCAAATTGGTAAGAGACGGTCTTCCTGCTTTAGATACGAAACAGAAAGCTTATTTCCACCGCTTTGAAGATGTGGAAGACGGTATTTCCCCGAGAACTGTTCCGGGCGTGGAAAACGGCATGTTCCTTTCCACCGGACTTGAGCATAATGTTTTCGGTAAACCTGCAGAAGGGCAGGCGGACCGTGTCCAGCAGATGAATAAACGGCACCGTAAATTTGCCGGCGTTTCCAAGGCTATCCGCCCGTTTAACGTGGCTCATGAAGATACGGAATGCGATTTACTTCTCGTAGGTATCACGTCCACCAACGGAGCACTTGAAGAAGCAAGAGAAGCTTTGGAGGAATCGGGAAAGAAAGTAAACCATCTCCAGCTCCGTCTCCTCTCACCGTTCCCGGAAGAAGAACTTCGTCCTTATGTAGAAGGAGCCAAGAAAATTTTGTTTGTGGAAGAAAATATGACAGCCCAGCTCCGTGAACTCTTTGCAATCCGTTTCAGCTGTCACGACAAATTCCTGTCACTTCTCCAATATGACGGGACACCGTTCCTGACTTCCACCATTTTGAATAAGGCGAAGGAGGTTCTCTGATTATGGGATCACCGAGAGATTATAAAAATACGATTGTACCGAACTGGTGCCCCGGCTGCGGGGACTTCGGTATCCAGAATGCCATAGCCGCAGTATGTGCCCAAAAAGGATGGAAAAATGAAGACATCACCTTGATTTCGGGCATCGGCTGTTCCTCCCGTATCGGCGGATACCAGTACTGCTACGGTGCACACACCACGCACGGCCGTTCACTTCCTTTTGCCCAGGGCATCAAATGTGCCAATAAAGATACGCATCTCATCGTTTGTTCCGGTGACGGCGACTCCTATGCCATCGGTCTCGGACATGCTCTGCATGCGATGAAAAGAAATATGGATATCACCTACATCGTTTTCGATAACCAGGTGTACGGCCTGACAAAAGGACAGACAAGTCCTGCCTCGTCAAAAGGATTTGTTACGAAAACGACACCTGACGGAAATCCGCTGACACCGCTTGACGCACCGTCAATGGCACTTGCGGCAGGTGCGACATTTGTGGCACAATCTTATGCTATCGACGGCAAAGGGATGATTGATATCCTTACAAAAGCAATCGATCATAAAGGATTTTCTTATGTCAATATTTTTACACCTTGTGTAACCTTTAACCATATGAATACCTTCCAGTGGTATAACGACAACTTAGTCAAACTCGAAGACGTTCGTGAAAACTATGACCCCCATGACAGGGCGGCCGCTTTCCAACTGCTTGCAGAAACGGAAAGTCTGGTAACAGGCATTATTTATGAAGAAGAAGGTTCGCTTCCGTTCGGAAGCATCGTCCCTTCGGCAGATATCAATCTGGTGGACTATGTGAAAAAGCCGGCAGAAGAACTTTTTGAAGAACTTTGCAGGGAATTCAGATAAGACGGAATTTCCATAGACCGTGAAATTTTCATAAGAAAAAGTTACGGGATAAAAATCTATTGCGGCGACGTAAAACAGGAAAAGCCGTATAAAAGGAGTGTGGTCAAATGGCATCAGACAGGATGATGGAATATTATTATTCCATGGGTCAGGAAAATCTTTCCCGGAATCAATTGGAAGAAGCAATTACATATTTCCGTAAAGCTGCCAATCTGGGAGCGGAAGAAGCGGCCCACGAAATCGGTGTCATAGGCCACCGCTATGAAACGGCGGAAGGCGTTCCTGCAGATGAAGAAAAAGCCGCCCGCTGCTACCGCATATCCGCAGACTTCGGTATCAAAGAAGCATGGTACTATCTGGGACGACTGTACTACCGCGGCATTGCGGGAGGAAAGCCGAACCCGAGAAAAGCAAAACGGGCCCTCGAAAGAGCTGCTGAAGCGGGATACGCCGATGCTGCCGTGCTCCTTGCCAAAATTTACGACGAAGGCGTTATGGGGAAGGTCAACCATGACTTGGCGTTTAAATATTATCTCCAGGGAGCAGAAGCGGGAAACAGCGAAGCGATGCTCATGACGGGACTCTTTTACGCCCAAGGAGAAGCGGTACCGAAAAATACGGAAAAAGCGGAAATGTGGATCAGAAAAGGAAAAGACGAAGGAAATCCTGACGGCGAAGCGACACTCCGCGTATTTCTTTCCGTTGCCTGCACGGAATATGTAACGGGTACGGCAGGCGTGACCGATACGGAAAAAGCGCTCGCCATGGCAAAAGAAGCAGAAGAACTGGGAGATAAAGAAGTCTTTTATCATCTGGGACGGGCATTCCAGAAAAAAGGCGGTGAAGGGCACGGAGAAAAAGCATTTGCCTGCTTTAAAAAAGCGGTAAAAAATGAAATTCCCGAAGCTTACTCGGCACTGGGACTTTGCTATGAAGCGGGAATCGGAACAGAGCCGGACATCAAAAAAGCCGTCTCATGCTACCGCACCGCCGCTGAAGCGGGAGACCCCTTCGGTATGGCCCACTACGGATATGCACTTGCCAACGGCGAAGGGTGCAAACAAAATGAAAAAGAAGCCATGGAATGGCTTGTGAAAGCCGCCATGAAAGGCGACGAAGGCGCCATTCTGATACTGAAAGAAGATTATAACTATACATTGCATTAAAAAAAGGACTCTGCCCTTTCCGGCGGAGTCTTTTCGATTGCCTGCGGAAATTCCGGGCAGACAAACCGGGAAACATGGTACAATACAAAAAAGGAGGAAACCATGCTTATTCCCTATATTTCCGTTAAAGAACCGCATACATTTGAAAAAGAAATCAAAAAATCCCTGTTCATAGCACAACTCATTCCCGTACATACGGAAAAAGAAGCGGAAGAAGCACTGGCAGGAATCCGCAAAACCTATAAAGACGCGACCCATAACTGCTGGGCCATGCGGACGGGAACAAAACGGATTTATGAAAAATCGGGAGACGACGGAGAACCGCAGGGAACGGCAGGACATCCGATGCTCCGGGTACTGCAGATGAAAGAACTTACCAACGTACTCGCCGTCGTCACACGCTACTTCGGAGGCATCAAACTCGGCGCAGGCGGGCTTACCCGTGCCTACGGCGGGACACTGGCAGAACTCGCCGCCACAGCTCCGCTCGTAAGATACACCCCTCATACGGAAATCAAACTGACACTTCCCTATACGGTAGCCGGCACTTTTGAGCATTACATAGGAAATACGGACATAAGGATAGAAGACAGAACCTTTACCGATACGGTCACCGTCAAACTGCTCTGCCTTCCCGGAAATAAAGAAAGACACATCCGCACGTTCCGTGACATGACAGGCGGTCAGGCGGAAATAGAAGAAACGGGAGAAACTTATGTGCCGATGGACTTGAAAGAAATATAAAAATGCCCCGGAATATATCCTGCAGAACGGAAAATGTATCGGGAAAGAATGTTTTAAAAAGAAAAATAAAAATAAACAGATTGACAAAATGATTAGAAATAAATTATAATGAAATTGTAGTAATTATACTTTAGCGAGAAGTATTAGGTTATTACAATAAGGTCCAACAGGAGCTGTTGGTACCGTAAAGCTCTGACGGCGCGCCTATTGGCGTGCCGTTATCTTTTTATACACGAAAATCACTTAAAGCAGTTTATTTTATATAACAGTATATATTACATAAAGGAGGAATCCTATGAATTATGTACTCGGCCTCGATGTAGGTATCACTTCTTGCGGTTGGGCGGTATTAGAACTGAATCATGAAGATGAACCGGTACGGATTGTTGATTTGAATTCAAGAATTTTTGATAAGGCAGAAGCTGGGAATGGAGATTCGCTGGCAGCACCACGAAGGATGGCAAGAGGAATCCGTCGTCTTACAAGACGTCGTAAATTCCGTTTGCACAGAGTTCGTGGTTTTTTAGTACGTCACCATATCCTGACAAAAGAAGAAATTGAAAATCTTTACACAAACCCGCACAAGACAGACATTTATGAGTTGAGATACAGGGCGCTTACAGAAAAAGTCAGCCCTTCCGACTGGGCAAGACTTCTTATTTTCTTTGCCAAGCACAGAGGGTTCCAGTCCAACAGAAAAAATGAGAAATCCGGAGAAGACGGATTGATGCTCGCCGCCATCGGTGAAAATAAGAAAGTTTTGGAAAATTACCGTTCTGTCGGCGACATGCTCTACTCCGATGAAAAATTCAGAGACTGCAAAAGAAATAAAGGCGGTACATACCGGTTTACCGTGAGCCGTTCCATGCTGAAAGAAGAAGTACAGACATTATTCAAAACGCAGAGAGAACTGGGGCAGACGTTTGCGGGAGAAGACCTTGAAGACGAATATATCAGTATCTTTTCGGCACAGCGGAACTTTGACGAAGGACCGGGAGCAAACAGTCCTTATGCAGGGGACCAGATAGAAAAAATGATAGGCGATTGCACCTTCGAAGACGGGAAGAACGGCAGACCGCCCCAAAAAAGAGCACCGAAAGCAAGCTATGCATTTATGGCGTTCAACTTATGGCAGAAAATCAACCATATCCGTGTAAATAGCAAAGGAATCGAACGAAGCCTGGAAACGGAAGAAAAAAATAAAATAGCCGGTTTGGCATGGACCAAAGAAAATATCACTTACTATGATTTGAGACAAATAACCGGCCTTGACGAAGAGACCCGCTTTTCCGGGGTAACCTATCCGCTTGACAGTACAACGGAAGAAGCGGAAAAGAAGGTAAAATTCAGCTGGGTGAAACCTTATCATGCGATGCGGCGGGCTTTAGACAAGGTAGAAAAGAATTATATCCAAAAATTAAGCCGTGAAGAAATCGACGCCATCGCCTATGCCTTCACCGTCTACAAAAATGATAAAAAAATACGGACCGCCCTGGCAGAAAAGGGAATAGAAGACAATGTGGCAGACGTATTAATTACTCATTTAGACGGATTCAGCAAATTCGGACATTTATCGGAATATGCGTGCTATAAGCTGCTGCCGTTTTTAGAAAAAGGGGAAGAATATTACAAAGCTTGCGACTCGGCAGGCCTCACTGAATCTCCTGCGAAAAAAATCAAAGATATAACGAATCCTGTCGTAAAAAGAGCGGTTACCCAGACGATGAAAGTCATCAAAGCGGTACAAAGAAAATACGGAAATCCCGTAGAAGTCCATATCGAACTTGCCAGAGAGCTGGCCCGGAGTTTCAAAGACAGAGCGGCGATGGACCACCGAATGAAGGAAAATTACGCAAAAAATGAAAAAATCAAAGAACGCCTTTCAAAAGAGTTCCATATAATGAACCCGAGAGGGCAGGATATCGTGAAATGGAAACTGTATGAACAGCAACAGGGGTGTTGTGCCTACAGCCAGAAACCCTTTGATGTTGACAGATTGCTCCATGACGGCAACTATGCCGAAGTCGACCATATCCTGCCCTACAGCCGTTCCTTTGATGATACCTACCGCAACAAGGTACTTGTCCTTGAAAAGGAAAACAGAGATAAAGGAAACCGCACGCCCATGGAATACCTGGCGGATAAACCGGAGCGGAAAGAAAAATTTATTGCCTGGGTAAAAACTACAATCAAAGACAGTAAAAAAAGAGAGCACCTGCTCCGTGTGAAGTACGGCCGTGATGAAGAAGCGGAATGGAAACAAAGACATTTGCAGGATACCCAGTATATCAGCCGTTTTCTTTATAACTACCTGAGAAATACTTTGGAGCTTACACCGGGATATACGGACAGAAAAAGAAGAATCATACCGGTGAACGGAGCCGTGACGGGGTATATCCGGAAACGTCTGGGCATTCGTAAAATCCGTGAAAACGGAGACCTCCACCATGCCGTCGATGCGGTGGTCATTGCAGTCACGACGCAGGGCATGATACAGAAAGTGACAAGATACAGCCAGATTAGAGAAAATCCAAAATTGATTGATAAAAAGACCGGTGAAGTTTTGACAGCAAAGGAATTTCATAACAAGGATAATTTCCCGGAACCGTGGCCCCGTTTCCGGCAGGAGCTGGAAGCCCGGGTAAGCGAAGATCCGGAAGAGGCGATTCGCCGTCTCCGTCTGCCTGCTTATGAGAACGTCGGAGAAATTAAAAAACCTTTCATTTCCCGTATGCCGAGAAGAAAGGTCCGCGGCGCTGCCCATGAAGAAACGGTCAGGAGCGGTAAACTACGAGAAGACGGCTACACCATTCTCAAAACGGACCTATCTAAATTGAAGTTGGAAAACGGAGAAATCAAAGGCTACTACAGACCGGAAAGTGACCGTCTCCTCTATGAAGCCCTCAAAAAACGGCTGGAAGCTTTCGGCGGAAAAGGAGAAGAGGCTTTTAAGGAGCCATTCTATAAACCGAAAGCCGACGGAACCCCCGGTCCGTTGGTGAAAAAAGTAAAAATCATAGAAAAGTCAAGCCTGAATGTACCCGTCCATAAAGGGGAAGGCGCCGCCTATAACAAAATAAGGATTCGTATCGATATTTTCGGGGTCAATGAAAAAGGAAAAATGGCCTACTATTTTGTCCCCGTCTACGTATCCGATACGGTGAAAAGGGAACTCCCCTGCCGTGCGGTTGTGCAAGATAAATCCTATGAAAATTGGAAAATGATGGATGATAAGGATTTCCTCTTTTCTCTCTATCCCAATGATATGATTCATGTGGTAGCTAAAAGAGACCTTTCATTTACCGCCGCAGAAGGGTCAAGCTTGGCGCCTAAGATGAAAACAAAGGATGCCTATGTATATTATAAAGGTGCAGATATAAATGGGGGTACTATTACCGTGATTAATCATGATAACAGCTACGGAATAAAAAGTATGGGTATCAAAACGCTTTTACAAATGGAAAAGTGTGAGGTTGATATTTTGGGAAATATTTCCGTTGTGAAACAAGAAAAGCGGCAGGGCTTCCGCTGAGGAGGGGCCATGTACCGGCAGGCGATTGTAGAAAGCGGGGCCCGCATTTTCCTGAGAAAGAACCGGCTTTGCATAGAAACGGAAGACCTGCATCAGTTGCCGGTGGAAGACTTGGCGGCACTGGTGCTGGACAGCCGGGAAACCGAAGTGACCGCCTATGCACTGGAGCGACTGGCAGCTAACGGAACGGTCGTCATTTTCTGTAATGAAAAGCATATGCCGTCAGGCGTTCTTCTTCCCTACGGCAGCCACTCCCGCCGTCTCAAAACGGTGCGGAAACAGATTTCCCAGTCAAAGCCGCGGCTGAAACAGCTGTGGAAGCAGGTGGTCCGGCAAAAAATCAAGAACCAGGGACGGTGTCTCGAACTTTGCGAAAAAGAAAATGTGGTGAAACCATGGATTTCGCGGGTCAGATCGGGAGATACGACGAATGTGGAAGGCACGGCAGCGGCTCTCTATTTCAAGGCACTCTACGGAGACGGTTTTATCCGTCATACCCCGGATACGGTGAATGATATCTTAAACTACGGCTATGCCGTTATCCGTGCCTCCATTGCCCGGTATCTTGCCATCTACGGATTTGAGCCGAGTCTCGGTCTTTTTCATCACAGCGAGCTGAATGCTTTCAATCTGGCGGACGACCTCATCGAGCCGTACCGCCCCCTGGTGGACCTCTATGCGTTCCGTTACAGGGAAAGCGAAGAAGAGGTGCTGACAAAAGAGATGAGATGCGGTCTGGTGCAACTCTTAAATGCCGATATTTTATCGGGCGGAGAAGTCCACGGTGTCAATTATGCCATCGAGCGGACGGTGCAAAGTCTGTCCCGGTGCTGCGAGGAGGAGTCGGAAATGCTTTTACTTCCCGAATTATTGCCGCTACGTATTCATTCCTATGAGTAGATATATGCGGCTGATTGTCATGTTTGACTTACCGGTGATGACCAAGGCGGAAAGACGGGCGGCCACGCAGTTCAGAAGTTTCCTTTTGAATGACGGCTACTATATGATGCAGTTTTCCATCTATATCCGTCTCTGTAACGGCATAGAAGCGGCGAATACCCACAGGGAACGCCTGCTGAGACAGCTTCCGAAGTCGGGATCGGTGCGGATGCTTCTCATCACGGAACGGCAGTTTGAAGCCATGGAAATCTTATGCGGTGAGAAAGTTCTTGACCTTGACGAGGGGGAAAAAGAAAATAAAGTCCTTGTTTTTTGAAAAAATGAAAAATGAAAGGAGAAACGGGAACAATTTTTCTGTTTTTCCGCAAGCAAAAAAGCGTTGCAGTGAGTGGCTGCAACGCTTTTTTGAGGTATGTATTATACCTTAGCGAGAAATATTAGGGAATTACAACGAAAAAAGGTGGTACGTTTGCGAATTTGTTATTATACCTTAGCGAGAAATATTAGGGAATTACAACCCGGAGAGCGGAAGCAAACAGAGACCTGGGATTATACCTTAGCGAGAAATATTAGGGAATTACAACAAAAAGCTCTATAAGCTTCCGATAACTGGGATTATACCTTAGCGAGAAATATTAGGGAATTACAACCGATGGTCATGGGGTGTTACGGTATAGGAGATTATACCTTAGCGAGAAATATTAGGGAATTACAACTTGATAAACTCCGGGAAGAATGGAGAAAAGATTATACCTTAGCGAGAAATATTAGGGAATTACAACAACAAAAAATGGCAAGTGTAAAGGACGTGCATTATACCTTAGCGAGAAATATTAGGGAATTACAACACAAGAGTACCGGACATACTCCCGCGACGGATTATACCTTAGCGAGAAATATTAGGGAATTACAACTAAAGGTAAAAGATATGAAAAGTGCATAAAATTATACCTTAGCGAGAAATATTAGGGAATTACAACTTGCTTGCTCCAGTAGTTTTGGCAGAATTAATTATACCTTAGCGAGAAATATTAGGGAATTACAACTAAAGGTTTGACCGTAGACCTTAATTACAAATTATACCTTAGCGAGAAATATTAGGGAATTACAACATGGAATGACGGCGGCATATCCAATCAGGAATTATACCTTAGCGAGAAATATTAGGGAATTACAACCAAAATCACAAGCCGAAGATGCAACATTAATTATACCTTAGCGAGAAATATTAGGGAATTACAACCGAGAGCAAGTACAGACAGGTTTCCGTTTGATTATACCTTAGCGAGAGTTATCAGGATTTCATACTTTTTTCCTGCAGTCTTTTTATTTTATTATATCTTATTTATGCGTTGTAAAAAACATTTTCCGTCAAGTCATGACATGATAAAAGACGCCGTGTGGGGCGTCTTTTTTTGATCAGAAGGCAGGAACGAGGGTGACTTGGAAGTTGTCTTCTATGTATTTTCTGGTGGCGTCGGTTTGGAAGATTTTTACGAATTTCTTATATGCCAGATTGTCTTTGTCTTTTTCGTTGGCGGCGATGATATTTACGTAAGGGCTCGTATTGTCTTCTTCGGCAATGGCGCTTTTCGGGTCAAGGCCTGCGGATACGACGTAGCCGCCGTTGATGACGGAGCCGTCACAGTCTTCGAGTGCCCGCGGGAGTTGGGGTGCTTCGAGTTCGATGAGGTTCAGGTGTTTCGGATTTTCCGCTATGTCGGAAATGACGGCTTTGACGGGGTCCGTTCCTTCTTTCAGCTTGATGAGGCCGTTCTTTTCGAGGAGAAGAAGGGCTCTGCCGCCGTTGGAGGGGTCATTGGGGATTGCAATGGAAGCACCGTCGGGAAGGTCATTGACGGATTTGTATTTGTTGGAAAAAAGACGGAGCGGTGCGAGGTAGGTATTTCCTATGGCTACGATGTGAGTGCCGTTCTTTTCGTTAAAGGCGTTAAGGAAAGGACCGTGCTGGAAGGAGTTGAGGTCGGTGTCTCCCTGGGCGAGGGCCTGGTTCGGCGTGACGTAGTCGGAGAAGGGAACGATGGTGACTTTGAGTCCTTCTTTTTCCGCTTCTTTCGCAACAAATTCGACGACTTGTTCGGAGTATCCCGGAACGGTGCCTACTTTGATTTCCGTTTTTTCTCCGGCGGTATTTTTTTCATTTTGCCCGCAGCCTGTGATGATGGCGGTGCAAGCCAGTGCGGCGAGGGAAACGGCGATTGTTTTTTTCAGGTTCATGATGATGTCTCCTTTTTGAATAAAATGATGAATTTGAAATAACTTATGCAGAAATGCGGAATTTAGGGAAATAAAAAAACTCCCTCCCTGTAAAGGGACGGAGATCCGTGTTACCACCCAATTTCGTCTATATGTCACCATACAGACCTTTGTAGGTACGCCGGCTGATGCCTTGATACCGCATCTCTATAACGGGAGATCCCGGGCTGCTTCACGATTCGGCATGCCAGACTCCAAGGCCATGTTCGGTCATTTTCTCTGCGCTCCCTTTCACCGGACAGGAGCTCTCTTTGGCAGATACAGTGACTTACTCTTCTTATCATCGTCTTTATGTAAGTTGAGGTAACTATATCACGAGTGCTTAATCGTTGTCAAGCGTTTGGACGTAAAAAATTTTTTCGTGATTTTTTCTTGCCGTATCTGCTTTTTCCACAAAAAAATCTGCCTTCCCAAAGGAAAACAGATTTTCCGGTTCTTTATTTTTCTCTCCATGCCGCATGGAAAAGGGCACCTGCCCATTGATTAATTCGGAAAGATTTTTTAATGGCCGCTTCGGTAAAGGTTTCTGCTCCGAGGACTGCTTCTTTTACGGGAAGTCCTTTGGAAAGTCCTGCCGTGATGGCGGCAGAAAATGTGCAGCCTGCTCCATGATTATACACGCCTTCCAGTTTCGGGTGCCGTTTTTCCGTAAATGTGTTTCCGTCGTAAAAAATTTCTACCGCTTCATTTCCCGGTAAACGGTCGCCTGCTTTGACGACTACATGGCGGCAGCCTTTATCACAAATGCGTGCGGCCGCTTCTTTCATATCGTCTATGGTTTCTATCCGCTCCATACCGGCCAGATAGGCGGCTTCCAAAAGGTTGGGGGTCATGAGATACGCACGGCTTACCAGTATTTCTTTGATGGCTTCTGCCGCTTCGGGGACCATGATGGTATCGATTCCTTTGCAGACCATGACGGGATCGATGACGGTTTTTTCCAAACGGTACTTGTCAATCGTATCGGCGACCAGTTCCACCAAGTCGCGGCTTCCGAGCATGCCCGTTTTCATGGCATCGGCACCGATACCTCCGAAAATGGTGTGAATCTGCTTTTCAATCACCGGTGTTTCGATAGGATAAATTTCATGAGCCCAGTCGTTATCGGGATTTTCCGCAACGATGCAGGTGAGAGCTACCATACCGTATACGGACATTTCCTGAAATGTTTTCAAATCGGCTTCCATACCGGCGCCGCCGCTCGTATCCGAGCCGGCAATGGTCATTGCTTTATACATATTCATTCCTCCTTGTAAGGTTTCTTTTATTATAAGGAAGATTTGAATATATATAAATTATCAAAAATCAATTTTTTCATATAACCAGATGAAATAAAAAAAGAGCCCCGCAAGGCTCTTTATCTCTTAGTCGTCGACAAAAATTTGCAGGGCTGCTTTATAGCTGATGGAAATATCTCCTTTTTCGGTTTCCACCGTTATCGGTCCTTCATAAGGCTCTTTCCCTTTGACTTTAACCGGCATATCCGCATAAATTCCTTTGCTTTGCAGATAGTCCATGAGGTTGTAGTCTTCCACCATACGGCGGATTCGTGTTTCTTCTCCGGTTTCCACGTCGGAAAGACGGCGGGTCGTGAGACCTTCGCGATTTCCTGCGGCATCGGGAATCGGATCGCCGTGGGGGCAATGTTTCGGCCGGCCCAAATATTCATCGAGGCGCTCAGCCAACTTTTCTCCCGTCTGATGTTCCAGACCGTCTGCCTGTTCATGGGCTTCACTCCATGAGAAATTCAATTTATCCACCAGAAAAACTTCCCACAGTGCATGGAAACGGAATAATTTTCCCGCTTCCCGGCGGCCTTTTTTTGTCATCTTGCTGCCTTTGTAAGCCGTGTAATCCACATAGCCTTCTTTTTGCAGTTTTGTAATCATTTCACTGACTGACGGCGGCGATACGTGGAGCATGTCGGATAATTCCTTATTGGATACCAGTTCATGGTCTTCACTGATGATGTAAATCGCCTTTAAGTAATCTTCCTTTCCTGATGTCATAGGTCATCCCTCCCTCCGAAACTTTTCGTTTCTTTACTTTCTTCCTTCTCCCAATTTTATATACTCCGTAAGTATGAAAACTTAACTTTTTATTTATTATATAGGTAAGTATATCCTAAATCAAATATTTTCCGGTAACTTAATTTATTTTTTCCCGTTTTCATTTTTATTTCTTGCAAAAAAGGAAAATACAGTGCTTTCAATTATTTATTTTTATTTATACGCAAACTAATTTTTTATTTGTTTTTCCCGGCAAAAAAGAAATGAAATTATGACTTGACAACGATTAAGCACTCGTGATATAGTTACCTCAACTTACATAAAGACGATGATAAGAAGAGTAAGTCACTGTATCTGCCAAAGAGAGCTCCTGTCCGGTGAAAGGGAGCGCAGAGAAAATGACCGAACATGGCCTTGGAGTCTGGCATGCCGAATCGTGAAGCAGCCCGGGATCTCCCGTTATAGAGATGCGGTATCAAGGCATCAGCCGGCGTACCTACAAAGGTCTGTATGGTGACATATAGACGAAATTGGGTGGTAACACGGATCTCCGTCCCTTTACAGGGAGGGAGTTTTTTATTTCCCTAAATTCCGCATTTCTGCATAAGTTATCCAGTCAATTATTTTAGAAAAGAGGGAGAATGATGAAAAAAATCGTATGTTTGGCAGTGACCGCATTTTCTGCAGCGGTTATCGGACTATCCGCAGGGTGCGGAGGACAGGGTTTTTCAAAGCAGGAGAATAAAGGAGAGGCAGTGATACGGGCAGGTATGGACGCCGCTTATCCGCCTTTCGGTTCGCAGGATTTAAATTCGAAAGAGTATGTCGGATTTGATGTAGACATTATCAAAGCGGTGGCGGCAGAAGAAAATCTGAAGGTACAAGTCAAAAATGTCAATTTCGACGGACTGATTCCGGCGCTGCAGACAGGGGATATCGATGTGGCTATCAATGATATCACCATTACGGACGACAGGGCGAAGTCGGTTGATTTCTCAAAACGTTACTACATCGCCGGACTCGGTGTCGTGGTGAAAGCGGATAATGATTCGATTGTGAAGAAGGAAGATTTGAAAGGAAAAACGCTGGGCGTTACCATCGGATCGACGGGAGAAGAGGCGGCACGGAAGATTGAAGGGGCCGATGTCCGTGTGTATAATACGTTAAGTGATGCTTTTATCGACTTGAAACACGGGGCCGTAGAAGGGGTCGTCAATGATATACCGACCAATGAATATTATGTGGCAAAAACAAATGACAATTCCGTAAAAACCGCACCGGTGGCTCTGACAACAGAAAATCTCGGAATAGCGGTAAAGAAAGGAAATACGGAACTCCTCGCAAAAATCGAAAGCGGTCTTGCGAAAATAAAGAAAAACGGAAAGTTTGCGGAAATCTATCGCAAGTGGTTCGGAAAAAATCCGCCGCAGGCGTTATTGGAAGAATGAGGGAGGGACAGGAAATGACAGGTCATATTTCCCGTATTTTAAAAAAATATCCTCTGATTGTATTGGACGGGGCTTTTGCAACGGAACTGGAACGGCAGGGATTTTCTATCTGCGATGAATTGTGGAGTGCTGTGGCATTATATGAAAATCCGGAGCTGGTAAAAGCGGTGCACCGTTCGTATCTGGAGGCCGGGGCGGACATCATCGGAAGTGCAAGTTATCAGGCTACTGTTCCGGGATTTATGAAAAAAGGATTTACTAAAAAAGAGGCGGAAGAATTACTGAAACGGTCGGTGAGACTGGTACAGGAAGCAAGAGATGAATTTCTTTCTTCTCCGCTTTGTGAAAACAGGCCTGTTCCTCTCGTAGCCGCTTCAGTAGGCCCTTACGGAGCGTACCTGGCAGACGGCTCGGAGTATAGGGGGCATTACGGCGTTTCCGAAAAGGAATTGGCGGATTTCCACAGAGAACGGTTGTCGGTTCTCTTGTCACAGGGACCGGATATTCTGGCTTGCGAAACCGTACCTTCTCTGGAGGAGGCGGAAGTTATCGTTTCCGTTCTTCATGAATGGCCTGATGCACCGGCGTGGATTTCTTTTTCCTGCCGTGACGAAAAGTATACCTGCGGCGGTGATCTCATCGCCCGCTGTGCCGCCGTGCTTGATAAGGAAAAACAGGTGGAAGCCATAGGCGTCAACTGTACGGATCCCCGGTATGTAGAGGCGTTAATCGGGGAAATCAGAAAGGAAACGGACAAGCCTGTCGCGGTATATCCGAACCGCGGTGAAGTGTGGGACGCGGTCAATAAAAAATGGACCGGTTCTCCCGTTTCTTACGGGGACTATGTGGAAAAGTGGCAAAAGAGCGGAGCCTCGCTCATCGGCGGCTGCTGCCGGACCACACCGGAAGATATACGGCAAATTTCCGAGTTCCGTGCCGCACTTTTGGCAGAAAAAAATAAATAAGGAAATAAAAAACGGCGGCTCTGCCATGGAGTCACCGTTTTATTTTTCTATAGTTTGCGGACATGATTTTTCGGAACTTGTTCCGCTCCCAGGCGGAGTACTTTTTCCGAATTTCCGCTTTCTGTAAGGAAATAGAGGAAATCTCCCTGACGAAGGCGGATATCGGGGTCGGGAATCATGCTTTCCCCCTGACGTTTGATATTTACCAAGACTGTATGGGGCAGGCGGGGAATTTCTTCTACCGTTCTGTTTTCCAGAATGGAGCCGCTTCCTACAGGTACTTCCATGATATTTCTTTCTTCTTTCAGCACCGGTGTATTTCCGGCAGCAAGAGATTTCTTCAGAAGGGCATCATAAATGGGGCTTCCTTTGAGAAATTCGGCGGTAATGTATGCGACGGCAGAAGAAAGGGAGAGCGCCATGAGATGGTCGAAGTCACCGGTCATTTCCAAAATGAGGAGTGTCCCCGTAATGGGAGCCCGTACACTGGCAGCAAAAAAAGCGGCCATGGAAATGATGATGATATTCGGGGTATACATATCGGCGAGGAAACCGGAAGAAACAAAGATACAGGCTTCTGCCGATCCCATGAGGGCACCTGTCACGAGAAGGGGCAGGAAAAATCCGCCCGGGACACCGCAGCCGTAACTGATGAGAGTGAAAAGGTATTTACCCAAAAGCAAAAGACAGATAAATCCGAGACTGTATCTTGTTTCTGCCAGCGTGTCTACCAGTGTATTTCCTCCGCCCAAAACTTGGGGAAGACAAAGACCGAGAACAGCGGCGGTAAGAAGGGCAAAAAGAATTTTTACCGATTGGTTTTTAAATACGGGGAGACCGTAAAATTTGTCGGTATGGAGAAGACCGTAGTTAAAAATGATGCCGCCGATACCGCAAGTGACAGCAATAAAAATGACATAGACCAGATATTCCGAAGGAAGACGGACCAGACTGGGAAAAAGGAAACTTGTAGACGATCCGAAAAAGAGACGGGACACAATGGTGGCGGAAACGGCGGCGGCCATGGTGGGAAGAAGAACGGCACCCGAAAAATTCCGGTGCAGCTCTTCAAGGGCAAACATCATACCTGCCACGGGCGCATTGAAAGCGGCGGCAAGACCGGCACCGGCACCGGCGGTAATGAGATACCGCTCTTCCATGCGTGTCCGTCCCATGAAACGGCTGAGACCCTGTGCGGCGACGGCACCGATTTGGATAGACGGGCCTTCCCGTCCCAGTGAGAGACCTGCGCCTATACCGGCGGCACCTGCCACAATCTTTACCCAGAGTATACGGAGCCAGTCCATTTTGAAAAGACCGAGAATGACACCTTTGACCTGCGGAATTCCCGAGCCTGAAGCCATGGGTGCCACCCGGCACATTTTATAAAGAGCCCCTGCAATAACAACAAGGGAGCAAAGCCAAAGAAACAGAGGGAGCAGAGAGACGTTTTTTATAGCCGGCCAGATGATATTTTCATAGCCGTACAGGCGTAAAAATTCCGCTTTTGTCAGAAGAAAACGGAATACGCCGACCGCAAGACCGCCGGCAATACCGACCAGAATTCCTTCGATAAAAAGGCGGAGACGGAAACGGTGCCAGTTATCCAGTGCCAAATACGTTTTAAACAGTTGTTTATTAAATTCTGCATCAGCGACAGAAGATTTTTCTTTATTGTCTTCCAAAATAACCTCTCGGTAAATAAAAATCACATACGATTATAAATGAACCTGATACGTTAAAACCGCATCTATAGCAGAAATCGCATTTTCCCAGGCCGCAAAAGATTCTTCTGTTTCATGCCGGTAAAATTCATCGTGAATATATTTTACATTGATTTGTACATTCAGTTTTGCGCCGCGGATACAGGAAATACCTTCCTGTGCCGCCATAATGGCATCGGTCATGACATTTTCATTGCAGTGGAGTAAAAGCTCCGTCATGGCAGGAAGAAGGTCACTCATGGTTTGAGCTGTCTGTATCGGTGCTTCCGCCGATTTTTTAAAAGCTTCTTCCAAAGCGGCTTTTCTTTCTTCTTCGTTCCCTTCTTTCGGTGCCTGCAAAAGGGTCATCAAAGCTTTGAAATTGGCGGCATCTTCGTCCATGAGGTCCAAAAATATAGAACGGGCCATGACAAAAAGGTCCTTGTATTTCCCGGCTTTTTCTTTAAAAGACGAATCATGCGGGTTATTTTCCGTGAAACGGCATACCATTTCCGCCAGTGCGCAGGCCTGGGCGCCCGTGAGAGCCGCCGCCGCTCCGCCGCCCGGTGCAGGAGCGGTAGAACCGAGAACGGTCAGGTATTCGTTAATGGTCATATTCTGGAATCGGGTAGACATAGAACCTCCGTAAGCCATAAATAAAGTATAAAATAAAAGATAGGACAAAATAAAAGCATTTCGTCTTCGGAATATGAAATATTTGTATCTATCTATTATATAAGGATAAAAAATGATTGTCACTTAAAAAGGGAAAAAATATAAAAAGAGAAGAAGGCTCACGGAAAGAAGAAATATTTGACTGAATATAAAGAGCATGGTATAATACATTTCGTTATGTGGCACGTCCCACATAATGCCTGATGTGGCGGGTGTGGTGAAGTGGTTAACACGGCGGATTGTGGCTCCGTTATGCGTGGGTTCGATCCCCACCACTCGCCCCATTTTTTTTACAACAAATGCATAAATATAAACCCTTTATGGGGGTATAGCCAAGCGGTAAGGCAACGGACTTTGACTCCGTTATCGGTGGTTCGACTCCACCTACCCCTGCCAGAATTTGGGCACGACTCGCAAGAGCCGTGCTTTTTTTGTGCATGAAAATACATGTTCTGCCGTCACGGTTTTTAAAGCGGGAACGAATTTTGCTTTCTTTTTCCGGTTTTTAGCGCAGATGCAATCCATAAAAGAATCACAGGTAAAAACAGATAGATTGATGATTGAAAAGAGAGGTAAAAAAATATTTAATACCCTGTACAAGGAATTTTAGTCACCGTAAATGAAAAATAACGGGAGCTTTTATATTTTCACAATAAATCAGATATAGTATACATTTATTCCTTAGAAATCCCAGGACATTCAGATACATATAAATTTGACTTTTCAACAACAAAAGTATACTATAGTCATGAATATGAGCAATAGAGTATACGTTTATATTTTCTTCTATGACTAAGGAGGTCATGATGGACGCAAGAGAAAATGCTTATGTATTGTGGTTTGACGAGCTCCGCAGAGCTGATGTGGGTTTGGTCGGCGGAAAGTCTTCTTCTTTGGGAGAACTCACTTCTTCCGTAGATGTACCCGTTCCCTACGGCTATGCAACGACAGCTAATGCATATCGTTATTTCATGGAAGTGACAGGACAAAATAAAAAAATCCATGAACTCCTCAAGGATTTGAAAGATGTGGAAGATTCCGTAGAACTTCATGATGTTTGCACGAAAATCAGAGAAAGTATCTGCAGTGCGGAAATGCCACAGGATTTAGCTGATGCCATCGGCAAAGCCTATGAAAAGCTTGCCGAAAAAGTCGGAGAAAAGAATCCCTTTGTGGCTGTCCGTTCTTCCGCAACGGCAGAGGACTTACCGGATGCTTCCTTTGCAGGACAGCAGGATACCTATCTGAATGTCACCGGTCGTGATATGGTCATCCAAAAGGTCAAGGAATGCTATGCGTCCACCTTTACGGACCGTGCCGTTTATTACCGTACGAAAAAGAATTTCGATCATGAAAACGTGGCGCTTTCCGCCGCTGTCCAGATGATGGCAGACTCCAAAGTTTCCGGCGTTATGTTTACCGTAAATCTTGCTACCGGTGCTGATGACACCATTATGATTGAAGGATCCTGGGGTCTCGGCGAATATGTGGTACAGGGCACCGTAACACCCGATAATTTTGTGGTAGATAAGGAAACACTGACCATTCGCGACCGCCGCATCAATGAAAAAGCCATCGAGCTTGTCCGTAAAAAAGGCGGCGACGTAGAAGAAAGACGGGTTCCCGAAGAACGGGCAAAAATGCAAGTCATGACAGATGAGCAGATTGCCACACTGGCTACTTATGCGAAGAAAATCGAAAAACATTACGGCTGCTATATGGATATGGAATGGGCACTGGATCACAAGAATCGTCTCTGGATTCTCCAGGCTCGTCCCGAAACCGTATGGTCCAAGAAAAATAAAGATAAAAAAACGGAGGCAAATGTTACCATGACAACAGATCATAAAGTACTCGTGAAAGGTCTTCCTGCAAGTCCGGGAATGGCGGCAGGCAAATGTCATGTAATTACCGATCCGGCCGATATCGACCAGTTTAAAGAAGGGGAAATACTTGTCACCACAATGACGTCCCCCGACTGGGTTCCGGCTATGAAAAAAGCGGTTGCCATCGTAACCGATGCAGGCGGAATGACCTGCCACGCATCTATCGTTTCCCGCGAACTCGGTATTCCCTGCGTAGTAGGAACGAAGAGCCGCAGTGTGGAAGCTACTTCCGTTTTGAAATCGGGACAGGACATCACTGTAGATGCACAGAACGGCGTTGTCTATGACGGCATTGTAGCCGACCTTGTAAAGCCGGAAAAACAGGAACAGGCACAAGGCGCAGCAACAGCTGTCGCTGAATATTTCCCGCCTACAGGCACAGGTGTCCTCATGAATCTCGGCGATCCCGACCTGGCAGGCAAATATGCATCTCTTCCCTGTGACGGCATCGGCCTCATGAGAGAAGAATTTATCTGGACCACTTTCATTCACGAACACCCGCTGTATCTTATCGAAACGGGCCGTCCGGAAAAGGTGGTAGATATGCTGGCTGAAGGCATCAGCAAAGTATGCCGTGCCCTGGCACCCCGTCCCGTCGTTCTCCGTTTCTCGGATTTCAAGTCCGGCGAATACAGAAATCTGAAGGGCGGCGACAAATATGAACCGGAGGAACCGGCTGATCTTCTCGGCTGGAGAGGGGCTTCCCGTTACTATGACCCGAAATACACCGCTGCTTTCCGTCTCGAACTGAAAGCGGTCAAGAAAGTCCGTGAAGAATTCGGACTGAAGAACCTGAATTGTATGATTCCGTTCTGCCGTACGGTAGAAGAAGCGGAAAAAGTAACCGCTATCATGAAAGAAGAAGGACTGGAAAGAGGTCCGGACTTCAAACTTCTGCTGATGGCTGAAATTCCGTCCAACATTCTCCTTGCTGACCGGTTCAACAAGTTTGTAGACGGATACTCCATCGGATCCAATGACCTTACCATGCTTGTTCTCGGCTGTGACAGAAATAATGACACCGTCGCATCTCTCTTTGACGAAAGAAATCTGGCTATCAAGAGAGCGATCCGCCATCTTATCAAAGTAGCGCATAGAGACGGAAAAACCGTATCTATCTGCGGACAGGCACCGTCAGTATATCCGGACTTTACGGAATTCCTTGTAAAGAGCGGTATTGACTATGTATCCGTCAACCCGGATATGGTCAAGAGTACCAAGCTGAATGTAGCAAGAATCGAACAGCGCTTGATTCTGGACAAGGCGACCGGAAGAGGTCTTACAGATACGGAAGATTACGAATTATAAAAGAGTCTGTTGCCGGTAAAGTTTTCCGATAGGATTTGAAACCGTGCTTTGCGGCAGACAGATGATAACCGGGTTCTCTGAAGGAATCCCGGCTATCATAATTTCTTTCGGAACAGAAGAGAGGAAGGGAAAAATATGCAGCTAACGAGCCGCCAAAAAGAAATCACACGTATAGTCCGTGAAGATGGTCCTATTACAGGGGAAAAAATTGCAGAACGTCTCCATGTGACGAGAAGTGCTCTCCGTGGAGATTTGGCTGTATTGCTTTCCGGAGAAATCATTGCAGCCCGCAGAAGACTGGGATATTACTATCTCGGAGGAGGAGAAGATCCGGCAGCGGCACAAATCCGATCCTGCACTGCCGAGGACTGCATGTCCAGACCTGTACTTGTCAGTGCGGAGTCCAATGCCTATGATGCGGCGGTTCTTCTTTTTACAGAAGATATCGGGACCATTTTTGTCGGTAAAAAAGACGATATACAGGGCGTTGTTTCCAGAAAAGACCTTTTAAAGGCTGCCATGGGCCGTGAAGATTTGGCAAAAGTGCCGATTTCCATGGTTATGACTTCCCGGTCCAAGATGATTTACGGCGAGCCGGAAGAAGACTTGGTTTCTATTGCCCAGAAAATGATGGACTATGAAATTGATTGCCTTCCTATCGGGACATTTAAAGAGGTAGGCGGCGACAGAAAATTTATTCTTGTCGGTCGTGTATCCAAAACAAATATCACCCGTCTGTTCCTGGAATTGGGAAAGGGCGGCAGGGGGTAAGGAATGAGTAAGTTACCTCAGATTTATGTAGTTTCCGATTCTCTTGGAGAAACAGCGGAAAGTGTGGCAAAAGCGACAATCAGCCAGTATGATGCGGACATAGAAATACACAGGGTGCCTTTCGTCCGTCACAGCGACCAGATAGAAAAAATCATTAATGACGCGGCGGCACAGGGAGCAGTCATATGCCATACCCTTGTGAGCCGTGAACTCCGTGATCATTTCGAGCAGCTGGCTAAAGAAAAAAATGTCCGCTATGTCGATATTTTAGGGCCGATGATGGATATGGTGACCGAAGAATCGGGAGTCTCTCCGCGTATGAAACCGGGTATTATCCACCGTCTGGACGAAGAATATTTCAAAAAAGTAGAAGCTATCGAATTTGCTGTCCGTTACGATGACGGGAAAAATCCGGCAGGTTTCAAAAAAGCGGATATCGTACTTGTCGGTGTATCCAGAACTTCGAAAACACCGCTGTCCATGTACATGGCACATAAAAAATATAAAGTTGCCAATTTGCCCCTTGTGCCGGAAGTACAGCTTCCGCATGAAATATTTGAAGTGCCCCCGTATCGTCTGATAGGCCTCATTATCGATCCGTACAAATTAAATTCTATCCGCAGTGAAAGAATGAAAGCCCTCGGATTTTCCGGAACAGCCAATTATACGGATATCGACCGCATTGAAGACGAGCTTGCCTATGCCAAGGAAGTTATGCGACAGCTCCATTGTCCGGTCATTGACGTGTCCAATAAGGCGATTGAGGAAACGGCAAGCCGTATCATGGCAATTATTCAAAGAAATAAAGAAATTTACGGCGATAAATATTAAAAATGAAGAGCATGCTTTCCGGCATGCTTTTTTAGTTTGAAGAGCCGTTCATAATCTGATATAATTTTTATAGCAAAAATTGTAGAATCATTCGCATTTTGCACAGTTTCACTCCGGCTGTCAGAACAGAGGTTGTATGAAGAATTACAGAATGCAGAAGAATATTATAAAACGAATCATCCAATTTGTTCCTGTTCTTTTGGGAATAACGTTTTTAGCGTTCAGTCTTATTTATATGTCCCCCAGTGATCCGGTGAGTGTCCGGCTTTCTGCGGGGGGAATCAGTGCCGATCCCGTTCTTGTAGAAAAGATGACCCGTGAAATGGGTCTGGACCGGCCTTTTTTTGTGCAATACGGGGACTGGCTTTTCCGGTTTCTCCAAGGGGATATGGGTTCTTCCTATATCACTGACGAAAGTGTATCGTCCATGATACTCAGGGCGCTTCCGTATACGCTGAAAATGGCGGCGGCATCTCTTATTCTCACTCTGATGATTTCCATTCCTCTCGGTATTTATACCGCATCCGTACAAAACAGCCGTTTCGACTATACAATCCGCTTTTTTGCTTTTGTAGGAAATGCGTTGCCGAATTTCATTATTGCCCTGTGTCTGATGTTTATATTTTCCTACCGTCTTAAATGGATTCCCGTGCTGGCAACGACAGAGAGTATCGGTCTGATTCTGCCCTCTCTCTCACTTGCCCTCGTCATGTCGTCAAGATATATCCGCCAGATAAGAGCGGCGGTTCTTGATGAAATGAATAAGGGGTATGTGGTGGGCCTGCGGTCGAGAGGAATTTCGGAATCCGTTATTTTGTATAAAAACGTATTAAAAAATGTCATGGTCATTGTGATTACCCTGACCGGTCTTTCCTTAGGTTCTCTTTTGGGAGGAACTGTGATTGTGGAAACCATTTTTACCTGGCCGGGATTGGGAAATCTTATCATGGAGGGAATCAGTCACAGAGACTATCCGGTGGTACAGGCAGTCATTGTTTGGATGGCATCGGCATTTATGGTGGTCAATCTGCTCACCGATATTTCCTACACCCTCTTTAACCCGAAAATCAAGGATTTTTAAGGAACTGTCATGAATATTTCTTTTTCTAAAATGCCGCGGAGCATGTGGTGGCTGTCGGGACTCATTGTTTTGATTATCTTATTCAGTCTCGTTTCTCCATCGCTTACTCCCTATGACCCGTATCTTACCGATTCGGGAAATATTCTTACTCCGCCCGGGGCAGACCATCTTTTCGGCACGGATAATCACGGCCGGGATATTTTATCCCGTGTCATGGTGGGGAGCAGAAATTCCATTTTTGCTGCGTTTATCATTATCGCCTGTGCCGCATTTATCGGAACGACTGTCGGACTTCTCGGCGGTTACTTTGGCGGAAAAACAGATATGGTGCTTATGCGTGTTACCGATGTTTTCCTTGCTTTCCCCGATATTCTTCTTGCCGTAGCGGTGGCCGGTATTTTGGGAGGCAGTCTTTTCAATGCCATGTTTGCCCTTGTGCTGACGGCATGGACACAGTATGCCCGGCTTGCCAGAGGTTCCGTCATCAGTATCAAGGAAGAAACTTTTATCCATGCTGCCCGTCTGGGAGGCTGCAGTGACGGGGAAATTATTCTTATCCATATATTGCCGAATATAGCAGGTCCTCTTATCGTAACGGCGACTCTCCATGTGAGCGGTATGATGATGGGACTGGCAGGACTTTCCTTTTTGGGACTGGGCGTGCAGGTCCCTGAGGCGGAGTGGGGTTCCATGATCAGTGAAGGGCGGCTCTGTCTTCAAAATGCACCGTGGGTAGCACTGGTACCCAGTGCCGTCATGGTGACAGTGATGTTGGTTTTTAATTTATTCGGTGACAAAGTGAGAGATCTCTTGGAACCGAAGAATAAAAAATAAATTATTTTTATGCCGAGGAGGTTACTATGAAAAAGAAATATGCAGCAGTTGCGGTAGCGGCTCTTACAGCTTGTTCACTCATGATTACAGGCTGCGGGGGAGACAGTAAAAAGGCGGATAAGACAGTCCGTATAGGCGGAACGGTATCCGTTTCCACCACCATGGACCCTGCAAAAGGATGGGAGGGCTGGTATACGGTCCGTTACGGTGTCGGTGAAACTTTATTTAAAGTAGGAAAAGGTCTCAAAGCGGAACCGTGGCTGGCAGAAAAATTCGAACAGCTCGATCCGCTTACCTGGAAAATTACACTGAAGAAAAACCTGACTTTCTCGAACGGGGAAAAAGTAACACCGCAGAAAGTCCTTGCCGCATTGAAAAGAGCGGGAGAAATCAATGAAAGAGCAACCATTCTGAAAACGGCGGAATACAGCGCTGACGGAGATGCCCTCATCATCAAAACGGAAAAGCCACATAATACGCTTATCCATGACCTTTGCGATCCTTATGCCACCATTATTGATGTAGCTAATACAAAAGATTTTGAAAATGCACCGATAGGAACCGGTCCTTTCGTTATGGCTTCCTATGAACCGAATAAAAAAGCGGTCATGAAGAAAAATGACAAGTATTGGGGCGGAGAGGTGAAATCGGAAACTGTGGAATACAGAACCGTAGCCGATGCAAATGCTCTTGCTATGGCCCTTGACTCCGGAGAAATTGACGTAGCCCAGGATTTGTCTGTCAATGCTGCGGAAACAGTGGCTAAAAAAGATAATCTGGTTGTCAAAAGAGTTGCCCAGCCGCGGGTATACCAGATGTATTTCAATTTGGACAAAATGAAAGATAAAGCTGTCCGCGAAGCCATCATCTACGGATTGAATAAAAAGGATATCGGCGAAAATCTCATGAAAGGTGCTGTCACACCTGCGTATAACGCATTCCCTGAAGATACGGAATACGGCGTCAACCGTCTGAAACCGAGAATGTATGACGAAGCGAAAGCAAAGAAACTTTTGGCAGATGCAGGCTATAAAGATACAAACAATGACGGCATTGTAGAAAAAGACGGCAAGCCCTTATCTCTGCAGCTGAGTATTTACAAACGGGCGGCTATGGCTCCGATTGCTACAGAAATGCAGGCACAACTTAAAAAAATCGGCATTGATGTACAGATTAAATCTTTTGAAAAAGCGACTTTCTATGCTCCCGGCGACTTTGATATCGGCCTTTACTATGTGGTCACCCTTCCGGTAGGCGATCCTTATGATTTCCTCAGAAATGCTTACCTCAGCACAAGCAAAACCAATTTCGGTCACTACAACAATCCCGAACTGGACAGCTGGATCGGCGAATTACAGAAAACTCCCGTAGGTGCGGCAAGAAATGCATTGGTAAATCAGATACAGCAGCAGATTATCGATGATGCGGCTATGGACTTTATCGGATTCAACACCCTTCAGGTAGGTATGAATAAAAAAGTCAAAGGCTATGAAATCACACCGAACGACTACTACCAGGTAACGAAAGATATTCAGAAATAAGAGGTTTTTATGCAGCCATTACTGACAATTGAAGATCTGAATGCCGGTTATGGCGGCAAAACAGTGATCCGTAACATCGGCCTTACGCTCCGGGAAGGAGAGATATTGGGCGTTGTCGGAGAAAGCGGAAGCGGGAAAAGCACACTTCTGAAAGCCGTCGGCGATTTGAAAGGCTTTCGGACGACCGTTTATAAAGGAAATATCCGTTTTGCAGGCAAAGACCTGATTCACATGGAGAGGGAAGAGAAAAAGAAACTTCAGGGTGAGCAGATTTCCTATATTTTTCAAAACCCCGGAGAATCATTAAATCCCACTCGCCGTGTGCGGATCCAGTTCTATGAAATGCTTCATGCCCATAAGGATATGAGTAAAAAAGAAATGGATGACCTTATTGCCTCCGTGTTTGAACGTATCGGATTTCATGACATTGACCGTATTCTTGATGCCTATCCCTTTGAACTTTCCGGCGGTATGGCACAGCGAGTGGTGATTGCTCTTGCCGTCATTCTACGTCCCCGCATGATTCTTGCCGACGAACCGACATCGGCACTGGATACGACAATCCAAAAGCAGGTCATTGAAGAACTGAAAATGCTTCGTAATACGCTGGGGACGGCGATGATTGTAGTGACCCATAATATGGGTGCGGTCGGTCTTCTTGCCGACCGTCTGGCAGTCATGTACAAAGGAGAAATTGTAGAGTCAGGAAAGACAAAGGATGTCCTTGACAATCCGCAACATCCTTATACACAGGCACTGCTCGCCGCCGTTCCGAAACTTGCCTACCAAAGAGAAGATACAGAGGAGGAAAAGTGATGACAGATTCTATACTGGCCTGCCAAAATCTGGACATGACATTTTCCAAAGAAGGCTACCTTATCAAAGCGTTGAAAAATGTTTCCTTTGATTTGAAATATAAGGAAAAACTGGGAGTTATCGGAGAAAGCGGAAGCGGAAAATCTACGATTGCCAAACTTGTGACGGGTCTGTACCGGCCTACGGGCGGAGATATCCTTTTTCACGGCAAGTCCATTGTGGGCCTGGCGGGGCAAGAACAAAAAAAGATTTACCGGAAGATACAAATGGTATTTCAGGATGCCCACGGCTCTTTTAATCCGAGACGGAAAATCGGACAGTCCATGGCAGATACAATCCGTCACCTTTCTACAGATCCGCGGCCGGTACATGAACAGGTTGCCGCACTTCTGGAAGATGTGGGACTTCCTTCGTCTTACGGGGATAAATATCCTCATGAACTTTCCGGCGGAGAATGCCAGAGAGCCGCTATTGCCAGAGCAATGTCGGTTCATCCCGAAATTCTCATTTGCGACGAAGCGACATCGGCACTGGACGTATCCGTTCAGGCTAAAGTGGTAAAACTTCTCATGGAACTGGCGGATATACATTCCATGAGCCTCATCTTTATCACCCATGACCTGCCTCTCGTAAGCCGGATCAGTGACCGCGTGCTCATCATGAACCGCGGGGAACTTGTAGAATTAGGAACAACAAAGGAAATTTGCACACACCCCCGGTCGGCGTATACGAAAAAGCTTCTCGATGCCGTTTGCTGACGGAAAAGACACAACAAAAAAGAGGAAGAATCAAAAAACGATTCCTCCTCTTTTTTTATTACAGCTAAGCCTTGATACCTAAATCTTCCAGTAAATCATCAACGTGGGTGGCAGCCTTAACATTTCTGTACTCCTTGACCAGCCGTCCTTCCTCATCGATGATAAAGGTCGAACGCTCAATTCCCATATATTTCCTGCCGTACATGCTCTTTTCCTTCAAAACGCCGTAAAGATTGCAAACCGTTTCGTCCTCATCGGAAAGAAGCGGGAAATTCAATTCGTTTTTATCACGGAAATTGCAATGTTTTTTGATACTGTCACGGCTTACACCGAGAACGACATAGCCGTTTTTAAGGAAAGCGTCACGGTGATTCCGGAAAGCCTGTGCCTCCAGCGTGCAGCCGGACGTATTATCTTTCGGATAGAAATATAAAATCACTTTTTTCCCTTTATAGTCGGAAAGAGAAATATCGTTTCCACTGTCAGCGGGGAGAGTAAATGACGGTGCTGCCTTACCTGTTTCAAGTTTTCCCATAAAAACCTCCTGCAATATATTCAAAAAATTAGATTAACTTCATTATAATATGAAAAGCGGAATCTGTAAAATTAAGGAGCCGCAGATACAATAAAACACGGAAATAAAAAATTTATATATTTTTTATTTTTTTGTATGCACCGGGTGGACAAAAAATAAAAAAATTTTACAAAAAACAGGTTTATCTCACGAAATCTCTTTTTTTTGATAGAATCCGTTGTCAAGAGGGGGTAAAAACATAAAATAAAAGATTATCAATTATGTTTTGAAAAAAGTTATTCACATTATTCACACCCGGGAAATTGATTTTTTAAAATGGCAGAAAACAATATATAAAGGGGTTTTAGCGATTCTCAATACCGTGAATAGAAAAAGATATTCACAGTTTTTCACAAGGTATGGTGTGTACAGGGAGTGGACAGGTATGAAAAAGTATCATAAACCCGTTATTTTTCCAAATTTTCACAAAAATTGTCCACAAAGATGTGTATAACTGTGAATAAAGCTGTGAAAAGAGTGAAAAACTTTTGATTTTACGGAGCTTTTACAAAAAAACAGGATTCTTTACAGAAAAAATGTTCCGTCCGAAAATCCATTGATAATATGCCCTCTTATTTATAATAAAAAGGAGGAGAATAAAAAATATAAAATTCCCGCCATTCTCATTATCAATTAGCGGGAAAAGAATGCAACCTGCAAGCTGTCCCCGGATACGGGAAGCAAGCGAATCACTTTTCGAGGAGCGAAGCGACACTGTAAAAGTGAGTGAGACGCCATACCCGACCAACGGGAGCGGTAAGAATCCAGGCAGAGGTGGGTTCTGTTTTTCAACGGTATTAAATACCTGCCTGTCATTCTTGAACGAAGTGAAGAATCTAGGCAAAGAATACGGGTGTTAAATACACTTTATCGATTAACCTATGCCGGATTTTTCGCTCCCTCTGATAATCTGTTTTTTCTTTTATTATCATTCCTGTTCTGCCCGCCGCTCAAGAATGACGGCAGGGGTGTTTTTGTTTTGTTATGACGTTCTGATGCTAAATGAGTACATAAAGAAAAGAATAGAGGACACAAGCCGTCCCCGCTTGACGGGAAGCAAGCGAACCACTTTTCGAGGAGCAAAGCGACGCTGCAAAAGTGAGTGAGATGCCATACCCGCCCAGCGGGAGCGGTAAGAATCTGGGCAAAGAATGTGGGGGTTAAATGCATTTTCCGATAACCTATGCCGGATTCTTACCGCTCCCTCTGATAATCTATTTTTTCTTTTATTATCATTCCTGTTCTGCCCGCCTCTCAAGAATGACGGCAGAGTTGTTTTTGTTTTGCCATGACGTTCTGACCTGTGTACGTAGGCTCACCCCTATCGCCTCGCAAGGCTCGGCACTTCCCCCGAAAACGGGGGCAGCTGACACTAAGGAAGAAAGCAATCAAGTTTTTATATAGGAAAAACAAAAAATAAAGAAATGACTCATACGGAAAAGCCGTCCCCGCGTGTCGGGGAAGGTGTCAACCATCAGGTTGACGGAAGGGGCAAGTGTGAGCAGATATATAAGGATGAATAATAAGTATAAGCGGAAATGAAAAAGTATATTCTTTTTTTACGGAACGGAAATCCGTTTTTGCTAAAAAAGACTAAAACATATAAAATAGAAAAAGATGAATTATGATAATACCTGTGGAAACGAATTAGAAACTGATAATTATAAAGGAGATGTTGATCATAGAATTTCATGCATTTGATATCAAGGACAGAGATTACATCAATAGCTTTTTTAAAGTGCATCACTATGAAGGAGTCGATTGTTCATTTAATACGCTGTTTCTCTGGCAACATGCTTACCATACCCAGTGGGCGGTAGAGGAAAATATTTTATTTATCCGTGCCGGAGAAGACCAGCTCTTTTTTATGCCTCCTTTTGCAGGAGAAGGGGCTTCATTCGGAAGAGGACTCGAATTGATTCATGAATGTCTTGATGCGGCAGGGAAACCTTTTATCTTGAAATCCGCGTCCCCCTGGGTGACAGAGCAAATTGAAAACCATTGTCCCGGAAAATATGATTTCATTCCCGACAGAAACGGCTGGGAGTATGTGTACCGTACGGCCGATATGATCAGCTTGCCGGGGAAAAAATTCAGAATGAAGAAAAATCATCTGAACAGCTTTCTCCGCCAATATGCAGATTATGTCTATGAGCCGATTACCATGGAAAATATAGAAGATGCAAAAGCGGGAATTGCCGAGTGGTTCGAGAATCACGGCCATATCGAAGAAGAGGAAAAAGCATTGCAGCTCTGTTTCGATAACTGGGAAGCTTTGCAGATGAAAGGAGCAGTGATTCGTATTTACGGGAAAGTCGAAGCCTTTACCAACGGCGATCTCGTAAATCCCGACATGGCGCATATTTTCTTCGAAAAGGCCAATCCTGAAATCCGCGGTCTCTACCAGGCCATTAACCGGGATTTCCTGATTCATGAATTTGCGGATACGGAATTTGTAAACCGTGAAGAGGATCTCGGACTTGAAGGATTGCGGCAGGCGAAAATGGAATACAATCCCGATCACTTTGCAGAAAAATACGATGTGGTTCTTAAGAAATAACAGCAGGGGATTTTATGAATATACGAACAAGCACGGCAGAGGACGAAAAGGCGGTCAAAGCACTTTGGGCGTATTGCTTTGAAAAAGAAAGCGACCCCTGGTTCCGTTGGTATTTTGAAAGAGAATACCGCAAGGAAGAAGTATTGGTAGGAGAAGAAAAAGGGAAAATTGCCTGTAATCTCCACAGAAGACCGTATATGCTTTCTGTTCGCGGTAAAAAAGTGAAGACCGACTATATTGTAGGAGTGGCCACCCATCCGGCGGCGAGAGGCAGAGGATATGCGAAAGAACTTTTGCGCCGGTCGTTCCGTGAGGCAGTGAAAGAGAAAAAAGGCGTTGTCATTCTCATGCCGTCTTCGGCGGATTATTACTATCCCAAAGGATTTTCTTTTTATGCCCACCAGTGGAAACGCAAAACGTCCCCCCTCCAGTTGGCAAAACTCGGCGAAAAAACAGAAGCGGCAGGTCTGATGGAAGGTACGGAAAAGTGGACCGTTTTGAATGATATATATATGAAATATGTATCGGAGAGAAACGGCTATACTTTGCGGAATGAAGAGTCTTGGAAAAAACATATGGAAGCCCAATTTTGTGACGGCGGATTCATTGCCGTCGCGGAAGATGAAAAAGGGCCGGCCGGCTATATTTTCTACCATATCGAAGACAGAAAAATGACGGTTTCCGAAATGGCATTTACCTCTGAAAAAGGACGGAAGGGCCTCTATGCCTACATGGCAGGCCATGTAGGTTCTCTGGAAGAATGTGAATGGTACGAGCCGCTTGATGATAAGCACTTCCTGTTTTGGAATGGCGGAGCGGAACACGAATATATAAAAAACAGTACTTTTCCTTTCATGATGGGACGGATTACCGACCCCGTACTTGCTTTTGAAGGACTTTGCTGTGAAACGGAAAACGATGATTCTTTTTCTTTCCGCCTTACCGATTCGTTTCTTCCCGAAAACAGCGGTATCTACACGGTTACCCCAAAAAAAGGACAGCTGCACATAGAAAAAGAAGATAGAGCAGAAAATAGAACACCGGACTTTACCGTCGGGGCAGGTGCTTTGAATCAGTTGTTTTTCGGCGCACTTTCCGTCAGAGAGTTGAAAAAACTTGGCGGTTTGAAATGGCAGGGAGAAAAAGAAAGAAACGAAAAAGAGGAAATCATACACCGCCTGCTCCCGCCGATGAAAAACTGGATTAACGAATGGTACTAGGCGGTCAGACGGAGATGAAAGAGATATATTTCACCTATATGGTACGTTGCAAAGATAATTCTTTGTATACGGGATTTACGAAAGGCAGCGTGGAAAAACGGGTAGATACCCATAATGCGGGAAAAGGGGCGAAATATACAAAAGCCAGAAGACCTGTCACACTCGTGTGGTGCAAAGAATGGGACAACGAGCATGACGCCCGCTCCATGGAAGCCCGGCTGAAAAGAAAAACAAAAAAAGAGAAAGAAGCCTTGGTGACCTCTTTCGGAAAGGAAACGGAATGAACGAATCCGTCAGAAAAACAAAATATTTGACAGAAGCGGCCGCCGCGACAGCGATAGCGTCCATTCTGGTTTTATTAAAATTACTGGCTCCCTTTTTGGTTTTTGTGACCATGATTGCCGCGGCAATTCCGATTGCCGTCATCTGTGATTTCCACGGCATGAAGTGGGGGGCAGGTACATCGGCGGCCGTGGTGGCAGTTGTCACCATGACGGGCGGACCGGAAATAGGACTCACCACTGCTTTTTACGCAGGAGCTCTCGGTATGGCTATGGGATACGGGTTCAGACATAAATTATCCTATAAAAAAACAATCTGTCTCACCGCTCTTGCCTATATCGTGGAAATGACGTATAAAATTATATTTTCCATTTACGTTCTCGGTATCGCCGATGCACTTTCGGGAGCGATAGAGCGTTTCACCGCCTTTATCGGCTGGATATGGAAACCTTTGGCAACGGTTTTAGGTTATGATCCCGATCCGGGAAAGGCGACTCTTACCACGTCGGGCATGGTCATGGTAGGTCTGGTTTTCGTGCTTAATGCATTTTGCTATGCCTATCTGAATGTAGAAATCGGATCGGATATACTGAAACGCCTGAAAAACGGGATGAGAGGGTAAAATATGAAAAAAGAGAAAGAAGGTTCTAAATGAAAATTGCGGTTGTGGGTATAGGGTATGTAGGATTGTCAAACGCCATTCTGTTAGCGCAACATAATGAGGTTACAGCGGTAGATATAGTTAAAGAAAAAGTTAATCTAATAAATAACCGTAAATCACCTATATCTGATAAAGAAATAGAAGACTATTTGGCTGACAAATCTTTAAAACTCAAGGCCGTGGTCAATGGGGAAGAAGCTTATCGAGAAGCAGATATAATTATAGTGGCAGTACCCACGAATTATGATCCCGATAAAAATTATTTTGACACGTCTGCCGTAGAATCTGTTTTGAGAAATATAGATGAAATCGGAACTAAAGCTACAATAATAATTAAATCTACAATTCCTATCGGATATACAGAGAAAATTAACCAAAAATACAGGAGTCTTTCCATATTATTTTCCCCTGAGTTTTTAAGGGAAGGAAAAGCTCTTTATGATAATTTATATCCCTCCCGTATCATTGTAGGAATTCCGGGCAAGGAAAAGAATCTTAAACATAAAGCAGAATTGTTTATCAGGCTTATAAAAGAAGCGGCTATTAAAACAGAAATACCGGTATTGGTTACCGGTTCAAATGAAGCAGAATCTATCAAGTTATTTTCAAATACATTTTTGGCAATCCGAGTAGCTTATTTCAATGAAATTGACACCTATGCCGAAGAAAAGGGGCTGTCGACGGAAGATATTATCCGTGGGGTGTCCTATGACCCCCGCATCGGTGATTTCTATAACAATCCTTCCTTTGGATATGGAGGCTATTGTTTACCTAAAGATACGAAACAATTACTGGCCAATTTTGAAGGAATACCGGAAAAAATGATTCGGGCTGCCGTTGAAGCCAATATAGACAGAATCAGATATATTGCAGATAAAATATGTCAGAAAAAGCCAAAACTTGTAGGAATATATCGACTGACAATGAAAAAAGAAAGTGATAATTTCCGGTCTTCGGCAATCCAAGGCGTTATTTCTGTTTTAAAAGAGCGGGGAGTCAAACTTCTTATTTATGAGCCGTTGCTTGAACAAAGAGAGTTTGACGGAATACCGGTTACCGAAGACCTTAATGAACTGAAAGAGAACTGTGATTTGGTTATCGCTAACCGTTGGAACAAGGAATTATATGATATAGTAGAAAAGGTCTATATAAGAGATCTTTTTAAAAGAGATTGATTGAAAGAAATATTGTAATGGCATAGCAGATATGTAGCGAACCGGCGTTTTTTGCAATGTCTTTTGTGTGTAAATATCCGGAAATACTAAAAAGATGCCTTTTAAGGGGCATCTTTTTAGTATTTTTCTATCTAAATTAAAAAATTATTATTACATTTATCCAAATCCAGCATATCACCTAATTGATAATCGTATTCCGGCGGATAAAAAGGTTCCATGCCGTTAGCAGGGAAAAATGTCAGTTCTCCAAAATAAACTTGATCTTCAATGTCGTACAAGTCAACACGGACAAAGGGGAAATTTTCAGAAAGCTTCCTTGCAATGGCTTTCATCTCCTCAAAATGCGGAGGCATTGGAAATGTTTCATTACAGGACTTTGCCTTTTGAGAGATAGGGAGGAGATGAAAATCCATATCATAAAAAGCCTCTTTATAAAGCCGGTCACCCATTTTATAGTCAGTCATAATATTGATTAATTTAGGGACTCCATGAAAACAGAAAAATTTGTAGTCGATAATTTTTCCATGAAGGAATTTTTCACAGATGATTCTCGGGGGAATATCCTTATATACCCATTCGCCTGCCAGATAATAATAATTTTCACCCATCCAAGTATCCAGCAGAGAAGAGGCTTCTTCCCAGTCCAGGAGTTCTTTATCCGTACATACGATTACTTTATTCGACATATGGTTTGGTTTTAAGACAAACTCATTCGGTAAATCGGAAAGTTTGACCTCATCAGAGTGCTTGTATATACCGTAAGTAGGAATAATATGCTCCTGTCCGATTATATCGGCTACTATCCCGCGGACTTTGAATTTATCGACACAATCCGTCATAATAGGATCTCTGTAGTGTAATTTCAGCTACTGGATTTTTTCACTGAATGTTTTCGGGTTTTCCAAGTCGGGATAACCCCCCATTGCTTTTTTGAAGTCTTTCTTTAATGTGTGGGTATAAAAATGCATCATAAAAAAGGTACGTTTTCTGTGTTTCTTTTCTCTTTTAAAAAATAATTTAAACATGGCAAACCTCTTTTCTGATGATTCATATTTAATGTTTTTTAAACGACATGATTTTTCTTTGCAGGGTTCCTATCGCTTTTATAGGGATAGAAAAGCCATTTATAATCAAGTACCTTAATAGTCCGTTAACCATCTTAAGGGGAGTATCCTGATGCATGGACAAATAAGTTTTCATCCTGTCAATTTCATCGTTTGAGATAAAATCATTTCCCGAATTGAGACATATACTGCGAATGCAGGCATGAATCGCATTTCCGGCACATTCCGGAGCGAGGTGGGGAGCATGTTTTAATGCCAGCTTCTCATGTTGTTCCCAAGCCAGAAATTTGTAATAGTAGAGGCGTATATATTTATTATTCAGACCATTCATTATGCTGCCCGGATTTTCATGGCTGTAGTAGTAGCAGGATTTGTTAGAAAGAATAATTTTATTGGCCTTGTAAAAAATATGGGGCATAATATATAAATCTTCCATGAGAAGATTTACAGGCCAGCGTAAATCTTTCCATAAGTTGCTTTTATAAAGTTTACCCCATGCAAAAGAGGGAATCCGGTTCTGTAATAATGCGGCCTGGATTTCCTGGGTAGAACCATAATCGGGCCAATTCGGGTAATCCCGGTGAACCAGTCCTGTCTTTTCAACTCTTTTATGACCGGCCATTACTATATCGGCATCATTTTTTTTGGCAACAGTATATAAAAAATCCAATGCATCGGGAGGCAAAAAATCATCGGAGTCAAGAAAATAAACAAAGTCTCCGGTCATTAAATCCAGTCCTTTATTTCTGGAAGCACTAGGTCCCTGATTTTTTTGGTGAATAGTTTTAATTCGTATGTCGAGAAGTGAGTATTTTTCACAGATGTCGGGGGATGAGTCGGTAGAGCCGTCATCGATAAGTATTACCTCCCAATTTTTGAAGGTTTGGGAAATAACACTTTCAATACAGCGGTCCAAATATTTTTCCATGTTATAAACGGGGATGATAATAGAGATAACGGGAGACATGAATTATACGCCCTTTCGCTCTTCCGGTCGGGATTGTTTTACTAATATAAGGGTATATCCCAAAAGGAAATAATATGTTCTTGCGACGTATTTAAAAATGATACCCCCGTCCGTTAAACCATAGGCAGTGATTCCGGAAAAAGCAAACATCATAGCCCATGGATAGGGGTTAAAGGGATTTGATTTGATAAGGTTGTATAAATGCTTAAATATAAATGCGCAGTATAAAAGATAGGCGATAAAAGAAAGGAATCCGCCGGTACTTAAAAAATAAATAAATACATTATGAGGAAAATTCTGACCGGCTTCTTTACTTTCAACGGGATGGTATTTACCTTCAGCGTAAGCAGCCTGCCATTCATTCAAACCGATGCCGGTGACAGGATGATCAATAAACATCTGGTAACTGCTCTCCCACATCATTATCCGTTCACCGCCGGATGCTCTATCAGGGTAGGTAGAGTTTATATTTAGGGAAGGAGCAACACAGAATGCAATAGTAGAAATGAATAAAACAAGTAAGGCGTACTTTAATTTATGCGATAAAAGCTTCCATAAATTAAGACGAAACAGTATGAACATGAGACAAGTTGATGCAATGAGGATAGCCAGGTAGACACCTCGCACCTGACAGAAATATAAGGTGAGAATACAAAGTAATAATAAAATGATATAACCTGCTTTTTGGAGGGCAACAACCTTGTGATTGTGGGCAATGGCAAATGCAAGAATGAACGGAACAAATAAAATTAAAATAAAGGTGGGGCTGTGAGAGGAAAAATAAAAACTATCCAAAACGGTTTTGTCAGTGAAAAAATACTCCCACAAGCCGTAACCGCAGAGGGCAGATGTAATTCCTATAATCGTTGCATTTACAGACAATCTGACATCATAAGTTTGGCCGATATAAAGAATCATAAAAAAGGAAAGTGTATTTTCTATAAAGCTCAATAAACTATAATAACCGCCATATATATTATTTGTATTATCTACATGAAAAATACTGACCGCGGCGAGAGTCCCATAAAGAATAATAATTGCCAGTCCTATATATTTTGGAATATCCGGTTTTGCTAAAGATTTTCTTGTATAAAAATCATAAAGCAAAAAAAGAGCAAAGGAAATCATAGATATGGAATAGCCGATATTAGTATAATGGTCGGTAGTTACTCCCCAAGCAATAAGAATAGCGGTTAAATTGGCGAAGCAATTGGTTTTTATCATTTCGAGACTCCCAGTTTAGTGAACAGATATTTCATATACAGCGACAGCATTTCTTTGTAATTATGCATTCTCCGTGCATGTCTGGCAGCCTGGTGAATATCTTTGTGTCGCGTGAATCCGGTCAACGGGACATCTTTCCAGGGAGACGCCAGCCAGGCATTCCTGTACAGTTTCACACCATATAAGTCTTGAATCCATGTGCGCCAAGGTTTTACTACTCCTGCGTAATGGATAAATACAGCAGATTTGTCAAAATGAATGGGTGATTGCTTTTGAAAGAAGCTTTTCATGTCTAAATTATAAATGTAGTTGTATTTAGGCGGTAGAAGCAAAATATCATTATTTAAAAGTATATTCAGGATATCCTGGTCGTGCGAATGGAGATGTTTTCCTGATTTGCGTCGTTCAATGGCTAAGTCCCAGCATTTTTCCGAAATTTTATTATCGTTCCAGGCTGCCGTGTCAATCATAATCATACCGGAATTAAAATATTGCTTTGTACCTACAAGGCTACGTCGGTAATCGGCATATTCTTCGCTTGTATCACGAACGGCGGCTGCAATTTTTCCGTTAAAATCAACGGAAAGCAGACTACTGATTGAGCCGTTGCATAAAACATCGCCATCAATGCTGAAAATACGTGAGCTACCCTTTTTTGCAAGAATCGGAGCAAATAAAAAACGATAAAAAATAGATGCCTGTTTGTCTTCATGCAACATAGGGGTGAAGGGCATATCATCTACAAAATAGAGAATAATTTGACAACCGCCTGTATCAGACAAAATAGTCAGCTTTTCTAAATCGTTCTTGCTGATTTCACGTATGAAAATATTAAAACGCAGATGTAAGTCCGGATTATTTTCTAAAATAGAAGCTATAGTTACACCTATCCGGCATACATAGTCAGGAGAGCTGCCGAATGCAAAATCATAAACCGGCAGTTCCCGGTTTTTCTCTAAAGCAGGGCATATGACTTTTTCACCGGTAATTATAGTATCAAACAAAGTAGAGTTTTCTTCTTGTATCATTTATGCATTCTCCTTGGAAACAGATGATCTGATTAATGCATCCCATTGGGCCCATATTTTATCGGGGGCATAAGACTTCATGGAGTTTTTGGCATTCCTTCCCAATTCTATACGCAACGCTTTATTTTCCATCAAAGCTCTTAAAGAATTTGTCAAAGCATTTGTATTATTTTCTGATAATATACCGTTATAGTGGTCTTCAATTAATTCATTGACAGCAGGACAGGTATTGAAGCCGACAGCAGGAAGCCCGGCACTCATCGCTTCTGTCAGGGATAAGGGAAATCCCTCATAAGCACTGGGAAGGCAAAAAATATCTGCATCCACGTATTCGGACAGGATATCCCGGCTTTCTCCTTTTAAAAATACTTGAGCAGCCAATCCTTTTTTCTCAATCAGGTTTTCTAATTCTTTGCGGTACGGGTATTGTGATTCATCACCGCCACCCCAAAATTCCAGAGTCCATTCCGGGAATTCGCTTGCAAGGTTACCAAATGCTTCAATCAGAAGATGTTGTTGTTTTTGAGCTTTGTTTAATCGTGCAACATTAATTATTTTGAATGCTTTTTTTTCAGCAGACAGATTGGCCTGTCTATTGTACTGGGGGACAGAATTGGGAATACAAATTACATTAGCCTTAGGGCAGTAGGTTTTTACCTTTTCTATATCTCCGGGGAGCAGAACTTGGGCGTAAACACTTTTTTCAATAGCGGAAAGTTCACCTTTGGGAGCGGTTTTTAACGCTATATCCGGCGAGATATGAAACATCGTAATAAGGGGAATATCTGTTTTTGCAAAATTTAAAATATAGTTACTTGTTTCGTAGCGGAAAGATATAATAAGATCAGGTGTAATCTCATTAAATAATCGGGAGATTTCCGACTGAATCATACGGCCTTTTACAGATTCATTATAGTCACGGCCTAAGCTTTTATTAAAAGAACGGAGTATTTCCCTGATCAATTTCGACTGTGGCGGAACACATTTGCCCAAGGAATTGTGTTTCCATTTTTTAGAGGTTCGTGTCATAAGATTATACAATTTTATTTCCGGATTGAGTTGATAAAAGGGATGTCCGTCTTTTCCATAAGCATAAATAATAGATACGGTATATCCTTTTTCAGCGAGAGCATTTGCCAGATTGCAACAGACACGCTCAATTCCGCCACTCATGTTTATAAATTGTTCAAAAAAAGCAAGAGCTATTTTCATGATTTAAATCCTCAAAGTAAACAGTAATTATATAATTTTAATTATTATATTATAAATTGATTCGCTTTTTCAATAAAACCGGCAGTCTTGTTTTGGTGAAGTAAATCATTATAATGGTAAATAATAGAAGTTGGAATTTCTGATATTTGGAGAAAACATGAAAATTTTACTGGCAGATCTTCATAAATATGTAGGATATAGCGGCGGAATTGAGCATGTGCTGTCAGATATGGCAAATGCTATGACTGCACGGGGACATACTGTTTCAGCCGTTTTTTTTGACCGAAAAACGGGAAATCCGTTTTTTAAAATGGCTCCGGAGGTAGAAATTTACAACCTTTTGCAGCCGGAGGGCGATAAAAAGAAAAGCCCCATTCTTTTTTACAGGTTGGCTCGTGAAATAGTACGCCCTTTCAGCCAAAGTCTTTCCAGAGATATGAACTATAAAGGTATTTTGGCACTAAAAAAAGAAATGATGGATGTGATTGCAAAAACAAAACCGGATGTGATTATTTCGTTCAGAGAACCGACGGGAAGACTACTGCTCGGAGCAATACAAACGGACATCCCTGTTATTTCGATGTTGCATAATGATCCGGATGAAATTTTTGCAAAATCGCCGGAAAAAGAGAAAAATGCGCTGCTAAGAAGCCGATGGATTCAGGTTTTGATGCCTTCTTTTATTAATAAAGCTGACAAATATTTACCATATGACCGTTTTGTATATATTCCTAATTCTGTTCCTGTTCCCCGATTTAAAGTGGATCTGTGCAGAAATAAAGAAACATATATTATAACGAATGTAGGGCGTGTAACGGGAAGAACGAAAAGACAACATTTATTAGTAGAAGCTTTTTCAAGAATTGCAAATGAGTACCCTGAGTGGGATGTGCATATCCGGGGGGCCATGTATGATAAGCCGTATGTTACGATGCTAAAAAGACTTATCAGTAAGAAAGGAATGGAAAAAAGAATATTTTTAAAGGGAACTACTACAGACATGGATTCGGTTTGGAAAGAGACGGATGTTTTTGCATTCCCCAGTCATCATGAAGGATTTCCGCTTGCTTTGACAGAGGCTATGTCAGTTGGTTTGCCTGCAGTAGGCTATAAGAATTGTCCGGCAGTCAATGAACTGATTAAAAATGGAGAAAATGGTTTTTTAGCAGAAGACGGAGTCGAATCGTTTTCGGAAGCACTCAAAAAAATAATTGAAAATAAATCATTGAGAAAACAGTTGGGAGATAATGCGGCTAAGTCGATGGAGTTATTTTATCCCGACAAAGTATGGGATGCTTGGGAGAATTTAATTAAAAAAACGGTAGGGTGCTGATTATGAACTATACAGATTATGTACAGGCAGATTTAAAAAATAAAACAATTGTAATTATTTATATGCTTTATTTCGGGGATATGGTATCAATTACTCCTTTTCTTGAGGTGTTAAGGCGGGAAGCCGAGGGAAGTAAAATAATTTTGGTAATGGATTCCGGTTGCCGGGAATCAGTAAAATATAATCCGAATATTGATATGATTATTCCTTTTGACCGACATGGAAAAGAAAAAGGATTTTTTGCAACGTGGACGACAGGCAGAAAAATAGCGAAAATGAATCCCGATTTGTTAATTGTTTTACATGGTACAGCCAGAAGCTCACTTTTAGCGTTTGCGATGAATTCAAAAAAATGGGCGGGAGAACCGGGAACAAGAATTGATCGTTTATTTATGGACTGGCCGATTCTTGTGGAAACATATAATTCTCATGCTGTAGATAAGTATCTCCGTGTGCTTTCCTGCCTTGGAGTAAAGGATTTGCAGCATCATGGAATGAAAACCTATACTTGTGAAACATGGGAAAGAAAAGCAGATTTATTTTTTGAATCTGAACATATAGAAAGTGAAGACAAGCTGATTGGTTTTTCTGTGGGAAGCTCTACAAAAGAAAAAAATTGGCCGGCAGAAAATTACGGAAGGGTAGCAGAGCATTTTGCCGGTAAAGGATATATACCGGTGTTTTTTGGTGTATCCGGGGAGCTCCCTCTAATTCAAAAAGCAGTTTCCGGAATGACACATAAACATGTTGTGGCAGCAGGAAGGTTTACGATGGGTGAGTTTATGGCGGCCGCCGGAAGATGTGTATTGTTTTTTACCAATGACAGCGGACCAATGTATGTGGCAGACAGTCGGGGAGTTCCGACTATTTCTATGTTTGGACCGAGTAATGCAAAATTTCACGGACCCTTAGGTAAATTTTCTAAAGCAATTTCATCCTGGGATATGCCGGTAGGACCGGAGCATGTTAATAAAATTATAAAATCAGGAAAATACGTTCCGATTTCTCATATTACTGTAGAAGAGGTTATTGAGGCCGGTGAAAAAGCATTAAAAGATTCCGGCGCTGTTTCATGCTAATAAAAAAAAGATGTCGTTTCAACATCTTTTTTATGGAAATTTCTCATATTATTAAATTTTGACTCGTTAAGGTAAGATATTTCTTGTTATCCTCAGGTGAGAATAAAATAAAACAGATGCTAACCGGCGGATATGTATTGAAAGAATTTTACGTTTGGTAAAAATGGGCATAAATCTTCTTCGTTGCCTCTATATCTTTCCAGTGAAACCGGTTTAACTTTTTAGCTGCTTGTCCAATCAGGCGGTATTTTTTTAACAACTGACTTGTTTCTTCCCATGTTTCTTCACCGGCTGCATTTTTGTACCCTTTTTCGAGAGCGCCGGCATAAAGTGCTTCCTCTGTATAATTTTCCCTGTAGAGACCGTGGAGAAGCATGAGTACATCTTGTATTTTTTGCTTTGAAATATCTTTAAAATAGAGACGGCTCTGCCAGTCCAGAAAAGTGATGTTTTCATTTTTGCAGGTAATGTCCCGCAAGGCGGGGCGTCCGTGAATAATGTCACTTTTATGAAGTGTTGCAAGTCCTGCTCCGGTCAATTCTAAAATACGCAATTTTTCATCTTTATCAAGGTCCGGAGTTTTCATCCAGTAGCACAAATCAGGACCGCTGTCGGCAGTAACGATATAGTCAGGGGTAAGTACTTCGATGTGGGGGACAAGTTCGGGATGTACTCGTGCGGCAATCGTGATGCGAGCCACTTCGTAAAGAAATTCTTTTTCTGCAGAGTATTTGATCCATGTGTTTCTCCGGTTACTCAGTTTTCTTTTGATCCAATATGTTGCACCGTTCAGGGAAAAAGAAATGATTCGCCGGCCGGGATTTTCCAAGATGGCGGATTCGGCAGTTTCTTTTATTTTTTCGTCGTTCATTGTATTTTCCTCCCTCCATTACTTAACTATATTATTTTTATTTTACCATTTGCAGAAAAAAAGAAAAAGTTAAAAAAATAACTTTAAGGATTGAATGAAAAATAAATTTATATTATAATTTTAAAAGAAATATTTATGTATTATTTTGAATTTAATTAGCGGGAGATAAAAATGAGGTGCTGCTTTTTGAAAGCCGGAACGGGGAAGAAACGAAAGGGTTTTATGCTGATTGAGCTTCTCATCGTGGTGGCGATACTCGGTATATTGGCGGCGGTGGCGATTCCCAATTTCATCGGAATGACGGATGAGGCCAAGGTTGCCAGGATACAGGCGGATTTATCTGCCATCGGGTCTGCGGCGGAAGTTTATTATGTGAAAAACGGGAGGTATCCGTCGTCCGTTAAAGATATGGTGGATGAAACGGGGAAAGACGGCTTTTTGAGAAGTGAGCCCAAGCCGCCCGTAAAGGACACGTCATATACATTGAATGCGACGACAGGAGAAGCGACTTATTCTTTCAAAGGAAATACTTACTCTTCTTTCGGGGGAGAGAAAAAACAGGGAGGCTGATGTTTCCCGGGGTATACACAGGAGAGATGGAAATGGCAGGTAGAGATTTTTCGTATAAAGAAAGCTCGTTCTACCGGAAACTGTATCCGTCTTTTCTTTTTTTATGTTCCGCTTTTGCGGGTACGGGGATTCTTTTTGTTTCTCCTCTTTTATCATTGGCATTGTTGTCGGCAGGTCCGGCGGTGGAGGATTACAGAACGGGTTATGTCGATGACCGCTGGAGTCTTCTTATTTTGTTGACAGGTGCGGTTTACCGCGGAATTCATCATTCTTTTTATGAAGGATTTCTTTCTTTTTTGCTGGCTGCTCTCGTTTACGGGGCGGTCTTTTTTGTTATTCCTGAAGGTATCGGCACGGGGGATATTTTTTTATCCGCCGCCATTGCTTTTTGGCTGGAACCGGCGGGGGTTTTCTTTTTTATCTGGAGTTCCTGTCTGATCGGGGCGGCAGCGGCCGCCGTTCTTCTCATTTTTTATCACGTTCCGAAAACGTATCCGTTTCGTTTTTGTCCTTGTATCGCTTTGGGAGGGGTAGGGACTTTTGTCTGCCAGGAAATGTATCCCGCCGTTTTCACGGCCCGGTTTTTTACTTTTTGAGATTTTGATTGTGCTTGCCGTTTTTACGACAGCCGTCTTTTGTGTCATGCCTTTTTTCGGAAACCGGCAGAGAGAGCAACGGCTGGAGGTAGCGGCGGAAGAGGTGGCGTCTGCTTTACGGCAGGTGGAGTCGGCGGCGAGAAATGAATCGTCTTTGTACCCCGATGAATCACTGGGGCTTGTTTTTTATTGTACGTCCACGCCTGAGGGAAGAGCTGTATACGGTACAAGAAAGGGACGGTATGAAGTTTCTCCCCGTGGTGTTTTGCCGGAGGATATAGTTTTTGCGGCAGGGACATCATCCGTAAGGTTCGGGAAATCAGGGCCGGCAAGAGATTCCCGGTACCGTATCGAAATGAAAACGAGAGATGAAAAATACAAGAGAATCATTACGGTGGCGGCGTATACGGGGAGGGTCAGAGTAGGGAAAAAATGAAAAAGCGTCACGGATTTCTTATGCTGTGGCTCCTCATAGGGGTCATGGCGGTCACGGTGATGGGTGTTGCCGTTTTTCTCGTTTTTCATCAGATGGTGATATATGAAGAAGAAAGGGAGACGGCAACGGACGAAATATTTCTTGTCCAAGAGGCACTGGAAAGAGAAAAATATAATTTGGCGTTTCATAAAAGTGAGCCCGCTCTTTCGGGAAATATAGAGCGGAACGGCCGGACTTATGATGTCGTTCTTGAAAGGGAAGCGCTGACTGTTGAGGGTGTACCGGTGATGAAGGTGACCTGCCGGGCAGGTACAGGCAGCAAAAAACCGTTCACTGCATCTTTTATATGGGGAGAGCGGTCATGAAAAGAAAAGGCATCATTCTTTTGGAAACGGTTTTGTATATTCTTTTGCTTTCTCTTCTTGCCGCCGCGGTACTTCCGTTTGTGGGACAGACGACAAGGCTTATTTCTCTTTTTCAAATCCGCGGGCGTATGACGGAGCAGAGTCTTTTTGCCGTAGATTTCATGACGGAAAAACTGCGGAACAATTTGGAATGTACCGAAACGGTTTATGCAGGAAATGCATTGACCTACCAAGCGTATAACGAGAAGAAGAAAAAGGCGGAATACCGTTTTCTTATCCGTGACGATAAGCTGAAGGTCCGCCTGTACAACGGAGTGACTCAGCCTGTCACGGGAGAAAGTATTTCTTACAAAGAAGAGATTGCGTTCCTGCCTCCTGAAGGGGGTCCCGTGTTCCGTCGCTTTGAAAAAGGATTGGTCAGATTGTCTTTTGAAATGGTTCATACCCGTTCGGGGGAAAAACGGACAGTGGAAACGGCGGTTTTACCGTATCGTGATTTTTACCGTTCCAAACCGGGGGCGTTGTATAAAAATGGAAAAGCGTAAAGGTTTTTTGTCGTTGCTACTCCTTGTGGCTCTTTCGTCGATACTCACACTGGCAGGGGGATTTCTTTTTTATCTGTCACACAGTGCGGGCGGAAGTATTGTTTACGGAAACGGACTCCGTGCGGTGTATGCCGCCGAGAGCGGTGCCAATTGGGGACTCGCATCGCTGGAAAAAGGAAATATAACGGAGCGGACGGTGACTTTTTCTTACGATGAAGCGGATTGTCTGGTAAAAATAACGAATCTTGTCAAGAATGAGAAGGGTTTGGAGGGACGTATTTTATCGAGAGGTACGGATAAGAAGTCCCGTATGGTGAGGTATGTACAAATAGATTTTACCGTCACGGCAGGAGAAAAGCGGAAAATATCTGTGGAAAATGTGGGGAGCGACAAATGGATGTAGAAAAGCTCAAGGCAAAATGGGAAGAGCGGATACGGAGAATCGGCGGGTCGTACGGTAAACAGAATGTAGTTTTTATCCATGATCATTTTCTGCATGTGGCGCAGCGACAAAGAAATATGCTTTTGCATTACGAGAAAATCCCTTTGGCCGATGAAGGCAGGGATGCTGTTATCAAAGCGCTCCGCAGTATGGACAGCGATATAAAATCTTTTATTCTCATCTATAATTTTTCTGATTTACGGACGGAAGTAAAGCAATTTCCGCAAATGACGGAAGATGAGCTGTCAGAAACGATGTATTGGGAACAGGACAGAATCTTCGGTGTCAGAAGTGACCTGCAGATTGCCCGGCGTGTGTTGGAAAAAGATGCTACCGGTTGGAAACTTTCTCTTGCGGCGGCGGAAAAGGAACAATTGCAGTATTGGAAACATACGGCGGTTCTTGCAGGGAAAAGAATTTCCCGCATTGTGCCTGTTACGGAAATACGGACAGAAGAAGAAAATCCGCGGTTCTGTTTCTTTGCCAAAAAGAATCAGGCGCTCTGTATTTTCAGGGCGGGAAAGGAAGAAAGAACGCGGGTTATTCCCAAAAAAGAGGCGGAAAATGTGGCGGACAAGTTCGTTTCCCGCTTGTCCGAGACATATAATCTTGAAAATGCGGAGTTTTTATTTCTTCCCCTTGCCGACTGTTCAGAAGAGGATAAGGAATTTTGGAAATCTGAAGTACACCGCTTTCAAAAAGAATATAACCGGCCGGAGAAAGAGGAAGAAAATTTCATCCGTCAGGTGATGATTTCCGTACCGGACTCACCGATGAATCTGCTTTCCCCGGGAAAGAAAAAACCACTTGTTACCGAAGAAAATAAGTGGCTCAGAGCGGGGCAAATTTTGGCGGTATTGCTTTTCACCATCGGTGTCATTCTTTCCGTGCAGTTCCTTCTTACCCTGGCGGATTATAAGGAAAAGACGAATTATCTTGCCGAATCCGTATCTGTCCGAAAAGAGATGGCAGAAGAAAGAGAGAACAGAGAAAAAGAAAAACAGCTCCTTGCGGGAATCAAAGAGCGGACAGAAAAAAATCCGCCGCTTGCAGGAAAACTGCTTGTGCTGGCAGACAGTGTGCCGAAGGGAATCATTCTTCATGAAATCACGGCGGAAGGGACGTATCTTTCCGTCAAGGGAAGTGCAGCGACAATGAAGGCGGCCGATATTTTCAAGGAACGGATTGAACGGATATGGCAGGGGACGATGACGATACGAAAAAAGAAAATAGCCGCATCGGTGCAGGCCGTCACCTTTGAAATCGAGGGGGAAAGAGCGGAAAAATGAAACTCACGGAAATTTTAAATGACAATACCTATACGAGAAGTTTTTTCCTTCTGGCAGCCCTGTTTCTTGCCGCTGATTTCTACCTGGAGACGGAAATTTCAAATGTAAAGGACGATGTGCAAAAAGAAGAAACTTTGATAAAAAGTATAGATGCATGGAAACAAAAACCGAAAGAGAAAAATCATATTTCTTTTTTGAAGTCTTTGACAGAGGGACATGAAAATCCCGATATAGAAGGCATCTTCACATCTGCGGGCTGCAAAACGGAGGAGGTAAAAGAAGAGCGGCAGAGCAAAGGGGAAGAGGGAGGCACTTTATTTTATGTAAAAGGAACAGGAACTTTTTCACAAATACTCACGGCCTTTGATATAATAGAGGGCAAAGAAAAGGGAATGGTGACGGAACTGTGTCATATTAAAAAGGAACAGGGCAAACTGTTTTTTGAAGCGGCCGTCCGTCACATGCCGAGCCGAGGTAGTTATGAAGAAGAGAAATATAGTCCTGATCGGTCCGATGGGGACAGGAAAGAGCAGAGCCGCCAAAATCCTCTCTGACGGTTTTGATTGGCAACTTGCCGATACGGACCGCATGATGGAAAGAGAAACGGGCATGAAAATTGCCGAATATTACAAAAGTGTCGGGGCGGAAGCGTTTGCGGAAAAAGAAATATCCCTCATCAGCCGTGTCCGCTATTACCACGAAGCTGTCATCGCCATGGGCGGAAACAATCCGATGACGGATAAAAAATTTAAATTGCTTTCCGAGTACGGTGTGGTCATACTTCTTTTTGCCAAGCCGTACAGATTGGCGGAACGAGTCCGCCGCCGTATCGGAAAAAGACCGACCATGGACTATTCCGACGTGGACGGCTACGTCAGACAGATGCTCAGAAAGTGGACGAAGTGGAAAGACCGGGTGGATCTTGTCATCAACACGACAAATACGCATCCCGAGCAAACGGCTTTGCGGGTGGCCCGTTATATTGACAAGCATAAAATTGAATTTATTAAAAGGGAACAGACCGGAATTGAAAAACGGGAAAAGAATCACTTTTTCTGAACACTCTGTACCGGCTCTCATTTTTCTATAAAGGAGACGATTATGAAAAGATTGGCCGTATTGACTTCCGGCGGAGATGCATCGGGTATGAATGCCGCTATCCGCAGTGTAATTCGTACCGCAAAAGCCATGAAATGTGATGTCTACGGAATCAGCCGCGGCTACACCGGACTTTTGGAAGAAGATATCCGTCGTCTGACGAATCGTGATGCCGGAGGTATTATTCTCCACGGCGGTACAGCTTTGAAAACGGCCCGCTGTCCCGCTTTTTTTGAAGAAAGCAATCAGAAAAAAGGAGCGGAGATTTTAAGGAAATATGAAATAGACGGCCTGGTTGTTATCGGCGGTGACGGTTCGGTGCAGGGAGCAGAAATATTATCCGCCCTCGGTATTCCCACAGTCACCATTCCGGCGACCATAGATAATGACATGCACGGCACAGATGAAACAATCGGTCATGACACGGCGGTCAATGCCGTTGTGAATGCAGTGAGCCGTATCCGTGACACCGCGTCGTCCCACGACAGAGCGGCGATTATAGAAGTGATGGGCCGTTTTGCGGGAAATATTGCGCTCGATGCAGGTGTGGCATGCGGAGCGGAATATATTTTGGTTCCGGAAGTTCCGTTCAGCCGTGAAAAACTGGCAAGAAGCCTTTTGGAGCAAATGAAAGAAGGCAGAACGAACAGCATTATCATTTGTGCCGAAGGGGCTGATGACGGCCGTGCACTCGGAGAATGGCTGAGAGAAAGAACGGATATCGACATCTGTACGACCATTCTGGGATTCATACAAAGAGGGGGACTTCCGAGTGCCAGGGACAGTATCCTCGGTTCAGTTTTAGGAGCAGCTGCCGTCAAAGCATTGATGCACGGAGAAAAAGGCGCCCTTGCAGGTATGAAAAACGGAGAGATCAGAATTTTGCCGTACAAAGAAGCGGCGAAAGAGGCAAAAGGTTTTAAAAAGGACTTGTACGAAATGGCCGGCATGCTGGGGGCAGCTCAGGAAAAAGGCAGTATCGCAGAAAGCGGACTTTAGTAGTGAAGAACATAAAATGTTATAAGGAGATCAGGCGTTGAAATACGATTATTTGGTGGTAGGAAGCGGCCTTTTCGGTGCGGTATTTGCCCGTCAGGCGAGAAACGTGGGAAAGAAAGTTTTTGTCGTAGATAAACGGGGACATATCGGAGGAAATGTTTATACCGAAAATATAGAAGGAATTCAAGTGCATAAGTATGGGGCCCATATTTTTCATACCAATAATAAGGAAGTTTGGGACTATATCAACAGGTTTGCCGAATTCAACCGTTTTACTAATTCTCCTGTGGCTAATTATCATGGTGAGCTTTATTCATTACCGTTCAATATGTATACCTTCAATAAAATGTGGGGCGTAGTGACACCTGCCGAGGCGGAAAAGAAAATTACGGAACAGCGCAAAAAGGCAGGAATTACGAATCCCAAAAATCTGGAAGAGCAGGCAATCAGCCTTGTCGGCATAGATATCTATGAAAAATTAATCAAGGGCTATACAGAAAAACAATGGGGACGCCCTTGCACAGAATTGCCGGCATTTATTATCAAACGACTTCCGGTACGCATGACTTTTGATAATAATTATTTCAATGCACTTTATCAGGGAATCCCGGTTGGCGGTTATACGAAGATGGTTGATCGTATGCTGGATGGGATAGAAATTTCTCTAAATACCGATTATCTGAAAAACAAAGCAGAACTGGATGCTTTGGCAAATAAAGTGATATATACAGGACCGATTGACTCCTATTTCAACTATGATTTCGGACCGCTCGCCTATCGCAGTGTCAGATTTGAAACAGAAATACTCAATCAGCCTAATTTCCAAGGGAATGCAGCTGTTAATTATACGGACAGGGAAACGCCGTGGACAAGAATTATCGAGCACAAGTGGTTTGAATTCGGAAAAGACAGCGAGGGGAAAGATTTACCCAAAACTGTTATCAGTAAAGAATACAGTACAGAGTGGAAGCCGGGAGATGAACCGTACTACCCGGTGAACGATGAAAAAAATGGAGCTGTATACAGGAAATACAAAGCACTGGCAGACAAGGAAAGAAAGACAATTTTCGGAGGACGTCTGGGAGAATATAAGTACTATGATATGGATGCCGTGATTGCAAGTGCATTAAAATTGAGCCATAATGAATTAAATACTTGAAAATGCAGGTTTGCAAACAAATAAAGAAATCAATATAAAAAAATACCATACTGGTATTTAATTGGAGATATAAATGAATTTATGTAAATTTAAACAAAGAGGACTCGCAGCCCATGGCAAAAAGAAATTTTTTGATGAAAAACTTTTGGCAGGTATTCTTTTTGCTTGTGGCGATTATATAGCACTGGTACTGTCTGCCTACTTATCCTTGCAGCTGCGAAATATGATAATGACCTATAACACATATGAGGTAATGCCTGTATATGTGTTTTTTTGGTTGCCTTTTGTATTTATGTCGTTCATTCTTTATGCGGGACTTTATACAAAACGGATGCTTACTTATAAAATTATAGAAAAACTGTTTTATGCATCTTTTGGCGGGACGGTCTTCTCAATTATATTGATGTTTATCGGGCAAGTAGCCGGAGAAGTTTCGCGGTTATTTGTTGCCTTTATTGCTTTATTCAGCTTTTTGCTACTTTGTTTAAGCCGTTTTATAACAAATAATCTGTTGAAACACTTCTCCCTACTCCAAATTTCCGTGTTAATTGTCGGAGCCGGGCTTTCCGGTGATGCCATTGTCCGTGAAATCAGAAATGATTCAGGTATGGGCTATGAAGTTGTGGGCTTTTTAGAAGATGGTACCCCTAAAACCACATATACAGACTCATACCCTGTATTGGGAGGGTTTAAAGATTTGGAAAAAGTTATACGGGAAATGAGGATTGAGCAGGTTGTCATTGCAGCTCCTGGATTGGTACAGGACGTTCTTTCTGACTTGATTTACCGGGCCCATCTCTTGGTAAAAGACGTAGGCGTAATTCCGAACCTGGTAGATGTTCCCATGTCTAATGTGGAAGCAGAAACCTTTTTCGATGAAAAAATTATGGTTCTTCATATAAAAAATAATTTGGCAAGAAAATCGAACCAGACAGTCAAGAGAATATTTGACCTGGTGGCAACGATTCTTGGCGGAATTTGTATTTTACCTGTTCTCCTCGCCATTGCCGCCTGGGTTTATTATGATTCACCCGGTCCGGTCATTTATAAACACCGCAGGGTAGGGAAAGACGGAAAAGAATTTGACTGCTATAAATTCAGGAGCATGTGTGTCAATTCACAAGAAGTTTTAGAGAAACTGTTGGCGACAAATGAAGAAGCCAGGAAAGAATGGGATAAAGATTTCAAGCTGAAGAATGATCCCCGTATTACCCGGAGTGGTGCCTTTTTACGCAAAACAAGTCTCGATGAACTGCCGCAGCTCATAAATGTCCTAAAAGGAGAAATGAGTCTGGTAGGACCTCGTCCTATTATACAAAAAGAAATTGTCCGCTATGAAAAATTTATAACAGAATACTATAGCGTACTTCCCGGAATTACAGGAATGTGGCAGGTCAGCGGGCGCAGTGATATAGACTATCCGGAACGTGTCCGTATGGACAGCTGGTATGTCCATAACTGGAGTGTCTGGCTGGATATCGTGATGCTGTGGAGAACAATCAGCGTAGTCCTGAAACGTAAAGGAGCCTATTAAAGGATGAATATAAAAATATTGGTTGCGGCCCATAAGAAATATTGGATGCCGGAAGACAAAGTATATGTCCCGTTACATGTAGGAGCGGAAAATAAGACGCCGCTGGAGTATCTTCCGGATAATACAGGAGATAATATCTCGGCGAAGAATCCGAACTACTGTGAATTAACCGGTCTATACTGGGCATGGAAAAATTTAGACTGTGAATATATAGGTCTCTGCCATTACAGAAGATATTTTGGGAATAGGGTTCATACCGATAACTTGGAAAAGAAGAAACAGGCAATCTTTACACGGGCAGATTACGAATGTTTGCTTAAGGATTATGATGTAATTCTGCCGGTGAAGAGGAACTATTACATCGAAACCGTACGAAGCCAGTATGAGCACGCCCACTTTAAAAAGGACTTAGATGAAGTAGAAAAAATTATCGCCGAAAAATACCCGGCTTGCAGAAATGCTTTTACGAAACTGATGAATGGTCGCAAGCTTTACATTTTGAACATGTTTGTCATGAGCAAGAAAAATTTTGATGCTTACTGTACCTGGCTCTTTGATATTCTCTTTACCTTGGAAAGCCGCATTGATATTTCCGGTTATAGCACTTACGAAGCCCGGGTTTATGGGTTCCTTGCCGAGCGATTGCTGAATGTATGGCTGATGAACCAGCACCTTAAAAAAGCAGAAGTGCCGGTAGTGACACTGGAGAAGGTGGATTGGCCAAAGAAGATTGGGAAATTTTTGAAAAGGAAGTTTTTGGGAAAAGGGGAGTAAGATGTTTCAGTTTGATTTTTTACGAGAGAATGATACAAGTCAAATCATAAAAAAGATTACTCCATATTCTTATGTATCTTTTGACATTTTTGATACTCTTCTTAAACGGGATATTTTGCATCCTGAAGATGTATTTCATTTAGTGGGCCAACAGAATCAGGATGTATTGTTTGCACAAAAAAGAATTGAAGCAGAAAGTAGTCTGCGGAAAAATAGCGGTAAAGAAGAAATTACATTGGATGAGATTTATGAGAAACTTGAGGAGACATATCAGTCCTATAAAGAGCAGGAATTAAAACTGGAAAAGGCACTCTTACATCGAAATTCTGTACTCTATCCTGTGTATGAATACTGTAGGACACATGATAAAAAAATCATTATTACCTCTGACATGTACCTGCCTGAGCAGTTTTTGAAAGACATTCTGCATGAGCAGAAAATTGATTTTGACTTTTGCTTTATTTCCGGCAGCTGTGGAGTGAAAAAAGTTACAGGAAACCTGTTTAGGAGAATGTTGTCAGCAGTTAAAATTTCCTCAAATGAAGTTATTCATATCGGGGATTCTGTACGAGGGGATTATCTTGGTGCTCACAAAGCGGGGATTAAAAGCATCTTGATTCCCAAAATAAATAACCGGACACGGTGGATTAATTTAAAGAATCAAAAACAGCAGACAGCTTTTAATGTCTTTATCAATAATCATCTGGATACTGATCAGAATCTGTATTACCAGTTTGGATACGCCTGTTTTGGACCTGTTCTTTTTGGCTTTGTGCGGTGGCTTCACAATGCTGCAGGTGGCAAGAAAATTTTTTTCTTTGCCCGAGACGGCTATGTGGTAAAGAAAGTATACGATGCCCTGTATCCGGATAGCCGGACAGACTATATCTATTTATCCCGCCGTGCACTATCTGTTCCACTTTTATGGAAGCACAGCGGATGGGATGAATTTTCCCGTTATATTACAATTACCCGATTTTTTACGGTAAGAACTCTTTTGGAAAGGTTAGGGCTGGAGCCTGAAAAATATCAAAAAAGAATTCAGCAGTTTCAATTATCACCGGATACCGGATTGCAAGAAAATAATTTTTTACAAAATGAGAAATTAAAGGGGTTTTACCAGACCATCCGTGAGGACATTGTTAAAAATTCACGTAATGAGTTTGAGTGCCTCTCTGCATATTTTAAGGAGAAAAATTTTCGGGGAAACATTGCAGTTATGGATATCGGTTGGAATGGTAGTATGCAGCGGTATCTTGTGGAAATTATGGATATCATGGGAATAAGTGTCAGCATGGACGGCTATTATTTCGGCATGCGGAAAAAGTTAAAAAATACACGGGTTCATGGGTATTTATATGAATCATCTAAAATGCATCTTGAGCCTAGAGTTTCTTTTATGCAGGGGCTGTTTGAAAGCTTTTTCCTATCAAGAGAAGGGTCTACCAGACGGTATGATCTGGAAGAAGGCAAAGCCGTTCCGGTACTCTATGAATCGGAATATCATGAAAATGATGTAGAATTTATGGCATTTCAGGACTTGCAGAACGGGGCACTGCAATTTTGCAAAGAATATGCTAAGAGTGCTACAGCTGATCTTAAAAATTATACGGCAGAGGAATACAGTTATGATTTATTGCGCTTTGGAACAGAACCGACACGGAAAGAAGCAGCTCTGTTTGGCGATTTTCGCTTTTATGATACTAATGTATTTCCACTGGCTAAACCGCAAAGCATGGCATATTATATACAGAACCCCAAAAAGTTTGCCCGTGACTTTTCCTATTCAGCTTGGAAGGCGGGATTTGTGAAGCGGTGTTTTAAAGTAAAAGCACCCTATGCTTCTTTATATGTTTTCTTGAAGACAAGGCGTTGATGGAGTACTGATGAAAAGAGTTTTAGAAGTTAATGTAGACGATAACGGGTATGGGGGCGTTTATGCTTTTGTGGTCAATATTCTGGAGAATATTGACCGGGGTTTTCAAATTGACTTATGTGCTTTTGAGAAATTTGAAAAGAAAGAGCATATCGAATATGTTGAAAGCTTTGGCGGGAAGGTGCACTACTGCGGATATACAGGGAATTTGTTTGCTAAGCAGTTGCGAAGTTTTAGGAAATTATACGGTCTGGTAAAAAAAGAAAATTATGATGTGATTCATATCCATTCTGACGTTTCCTATAAATTATTCCTCTATGCACTTGTCTGCAAGGAGGCAGGGGCAGAGAAGATTCTCGTTCATTCTCACAGCACCGGAGTGGATGGAAAGTATCGAAAAATTAAGCAGGTACTTCACCAGGTATTTAAGCCTATGTTGCCTTTAGTGGCAAAACATTTTTTGGCCTGTTCCCGAAAAGCAGCAGAGTGGATGTATCCGAAGAGCATGTTGGAAAAACGTATTTATACTTTAATTAACAATGGAATTAGTGTGCAGAAATTCAAGTTCAATTCAACTCTACGCCTTAAAAAACGTAGAGAACTGAAAATTAAGGACACAGATTTCGTTGTAGGTCATGTAGGTCGTTTCAGTTATCAAAAAAAACATTCTTTCTTGATCGATATCTTTTATGAATTGGTAAAGAAAAAAAACAATGCAAAACTTCTTTTAATCGGGAGTTATGTGGGAGACTCTTCGTATATGGACGAAGCAAAGACTAAAGTATACAAGCTGGGTATTGAGCATAATGTACAGTTTCTGGGGATTCGCAATGACGTTCCGGCTCTGATGCAGGCTATGGACTGTTTTCTTCTCCCCAGCCGTTTTGAAGGACTGGGAATTGTTGGAATAGAAGCACAAGCGGCAGGGCTTCCTTGTTTTTGTTCAGATACGATTCCCCATGAATTGGGGGTATCTAATTTGGTTCATTTTATTTCTTTGAAAATACCGGCGGAGAATTGGGCAGAAGAAATCTTAAAGAAAAGCAATATCCCCCGCAGAGGTATGCAGAAAGAAATTACTGACGCGGGGTATGATATTGAGAAAGAAATCGGGAAATTGGAAGAGTTTTATGAGGGGTCAAATGAACCGATTGTTTAAGTATACTGAATCCTGTCTTGTGCTAATGATTTTAATTTTCTCCTTTACCTTAGTGACTGAGCAGTATAGATTGTGTTGGGAAGAATCCGACCGTATACTTTCTTCTTTTTTGGGCTATTATTTTTTGCGTTTATAAAAAATTATAAAAGAGAAATTAATATCTATTAAAACCAAGAATTTAATATAAATAAAATCATTTTTGATAATGCGCCATTTATGGCCTAAAAAAATAATTATAAAAATTTAGATGAATATAGTATGATTGATGAATTTGTAATTCTATTATGAAATTGCGGGGACAATTTAAGAGAGATTTAGAGAGGAAAAATGATGAATAGAAAATATGTTGACGTTATTTTTGCACTTATTGTTTTTTCACTGCCATTTAAGTATATTCCCCAGGTACTGTGGCTGAATATTCTGGGAGGACCGTTCGGACAGGATTTGGTAATATATCCGCTTGTGATTGGTTTTGTTTATACTGCTTACTGCCAGTGGAAATATAAAAATGTAGTTTACAAGTGGAGTATTTTCAGGAAATTTATTATTGCTTACTTAACCGTACTTCTTATTTCTCTTGCCTGGGCGCTTTTTGACTATCCTTATTATGACCTGATTCTCAACGGTCCGGCAGGACAAATCGAAAAGCTGCCGAAACCATTGGCAATTTTTAATGATCTTGGGATTCCGATTACTAAAAAGGCTTTGATTGAATTTTGGATGTTTGCCCGCCCTATTAAGACTATCTTCTTTGAGACCATCTCCACTTTTGGTGGGGCTTACATGATTTTCTGTTGGTATCATAACCGTATTCAGCGGGCTCTTGATATTCTTCTTAAGGTCACCACAGTAGACCTTGTTATCATAGCAGCATATGGGCTGGTGGATGTATGTTATCAGAACGGACAGATGTGGGCACAGAATTTTATCACAATGGTTCTTCCTTTCATTCATGGAAATGTTTCAGCTAAAGCTGATTATTATCAATTTCATACGCCTCTGTTTTGGGGTGCCCAAAACAGATCTATTTTTCTGGAGCCGTCCTATTTTGGTATTTATATGGCTTTCGCGTTTCCTCTTCTTTGGTGGAATATTTTTCGGCAGACTGATGTGCGGAAGAAGCTGTCTCTATGCGGACTCTTTATTGTTTTAGCATTTGAAATTTTTTTGACACAGTCCAGGACAGCTTTAGCAGTCAACCTTTGTGTGTTCGTGATTTTTGCATTGATTTGCTTATATCGGGTACAAAAGAAATTATTTATTTTATTAGTAATCCTTGGTATAGGGTATAGCTCAGCTTTTGCAGGATCGATGGAGTTTTTAAAATATGGTCAGGTTCCCAGCCGAATTGGCGAATGGACTCCACTCGCTACTAAGTGGCAGAACATGCAGAAGAAAGAAAAGGAATTAAATCAAAGTGTGCAAAAGAAAGGGAAAGAATTAAATCAAAGTGCGCAAAAGAAAGAAAAGGAATCAAATAAGAAAATTCCCCAAACCAGTGCTACGGAATATGTGGAACACAATTTGAAATCTCTTTCCGGATCTGGCGAAAAAGGGATTCATGCCGGGAGTAACCATTCCCGCTTCACAGTACAGAAAACACATATTCAAATCGGGCTGGAGCATCCGATATTTGGTGTAGGTACTTCATTGCGGCAGGGGTATCTGCGGGAAAAGCTTGATAAGGATCCCGGTGGTGAAGTCCAAAAATGGAATAAAAACATTGATAAATGGGGATTACTGGGCGCCGGATTTCCTAATTTAGGTGACTTTACTCTCCGATTTGCAGAGACCGGATTTCTGGGACTTGGACTTTACCTTTTTCCGGCACTTATGCTTTTTTGGCAATATGGGAAAATACTCATTAGGAGGGAAATGGAGGTAGAGAGAATCAGTCCATTTATTTTCAGTGCCTTGTCATTTGTAGGAATTATGGCAACCGGTTTGGGCGATGGGATAAATATTACTTTCTGTTACTGGACAGTGATGGCAATTTCTTTCCTTCTGCTATTTAGCAAAGGTGATAACAATATCTGACAAGTAAAATTGTTTATAAAAAGGCGGTATGAATTGAAAAAAATCGGTATATTAACATTTCAGCATGCTGTGAACTATGGTGCAGCACTCCAAATGTATGCTCTTCAGAAAACAGTGAAAAGATTGGGAGCAGAAGCGGAAATCGTTGACTACGAATGTTCTTGTATAGCAGAAGTATATGAAGCGTTTCCGATGAGGGCATTGTATAATCCGCGCCTTTTTGTGCATTCCTTATTCAACTGTGATATACAGCGCAGTCGCAACCTGAAGTTTGAAGAATTTCATAAAAACATATGACTTTTTCTCCGCAAATGGATTAGTCGCATTTATTTTTATTGGTACATAGAATAGTAAAATTACTTAGAGCCCAAATGTGCAGTGAAATAGTAATTCTGTTGTTCATAGCTATTATTTTCTCACTGGTGGCAGGGGCTAATGGTTCTTTGAACGTTTATTATGTAGTTTGGCTACTTTTGGAATTGTGTTATGCCATGTGTCGGTCTGTGAAGGTAAAAGATGAGTGAACGTAAATCCGGAATATTTATCAGTTATATAAATATTTTTTTCCATACTTTGATAGGCTTTTTATATGTGCCCCTGCTTTTGTTTTATATCGGAAGTGGCGGATACGGATTGTATCAGTTGATAGGTTCGTTTATTGCCTATTTCAGTATTATGGACTTTGGACTGACGACGGCGGTTGTCCGGTTTTATGCAAAGTATAAAGCATTAAATGACCGGGTAGGGATGGAAAATATCCTGGCGATTTCTTCTTACGGCTATGCTGTTATTTCTTTAGTCATTTTATGCATTGGCAGTATCTGCTATTTCTGCTTAGACGCTATTTTTTCTGCAAGCATGACTGCCACGGAGATAACAGAGGCCCGGGATTTATTTCTTTTGCTTTTGTTTAATATAACGGTTACTCTTTTTGGAATGATTTTCCGTGCAGTTATCAATGCACATGAAAAATTTATATTTCTAAAAGGAATGGAGACTGTTGAACTTGTTATTCAGCCTGTTATTGTGGTTGCAGTCTTACAGAAATATCCGGCAGCTTTTTCTGTTGCTATGGTTCAGACTCTGCTTAATTTAGGGCTTATTCTTATAAGAGGATATTATTGTTTTCACAGACTGAAAATTAAAATACATTTTCATTATTGGGATAAAAATCTGATTTATGAATTTAAAAAACTGGCACTCAGTGTTTTTGCTATTTCCTTGATTGATCAGGTGTTTTTTAAAACGAACCAGGTGATACTGGGAATCGTGAGTGGTACTTTTGCAGTAGCAGTTTACTCTATTTCATCTTTGATTTATATGAATTATATGGCCTTATCCAATGCTATTTCCGGTGTGTATCTTCCTCACGTAACTGAAATGGTAACAAAGAAAGAGCCTGTAGAAAAGTTATCAGAGTTATTTATCCAAATCGGACGATGGCAATATTTTTTATTGGCACTGGTGGCGACCGGTTTTATTATTTTCGGACAACAGTTTATCCGGCTGTGGGCAGGAAACGGATTTGAGGATGCCTATTGGATTACTTTGTTCATCATTATCCCTTTTACCATTGATTTGATTCAAAATTTAGGATTATGTATTTTGCAAGCACAAAACAAATATGATTTCCGGGCAAAGGTGTACTTTTGTGTGGGTGTTTTAAATTTAATCATGGCTATTCCTTTGGCGGTGAATTTTGGAGGAATTGGATGTGCTTTTGCCACAGGACTTTCAATGTTTATAGGAAATGGACTGGTTATGAACTATTATTATAAGCGGGTTATCGGTCTTGAAATAGTAAGATTCTGGCGTGAGATAGGGAAAGTCTCTATTGTAATCTGTTTTGCTTTTATTACAGGTTATATTTCTAATGTGTACTTTTTTGGAAATAACTCGGTATTTCATTTCTTGGGCGGTATAGCATCATATATTTTTATTTACAGTGTTTTTGTCTATCTGTTTGCCCTATCCGCCGGAGAAAAAATCAAGATAAAAAGAGTTTTTATGAAGCAGATGTAAAAAAGAATATAGAAAAGGATCTCCGATATTCTTTTCCGGTAAACGGTGATTCTATCCCTATTGTAGTTTGTAGTGTAAAGTTGGAAATAAAGCGTTTTTAATATAGGGAGGCAATTATGATGGACTGCGATATGGTTCTATAGGGCTACAGAAAATCTATAGCCGTACTCTTATTGCTGCATCGGCAGTGAATTTGGCACTAATTGTTCCCGCCATCCTTTGGAAAGGGGCGCTCGGAGTAGCCGGATGCGTACTGATTACAGAAACGTTTATCACTTTGGTGATGGGGATATATCTATGGAAGAAGAAGATTCTGCTACGCTAAATTGGGGACATAACCAATAAATTTCCTTGAAAGGATTGAAACTTGCATGGCTGATGCTGAGCTCTTAAAATACGGAAAGACAGAGAAAGAGACTGAATTTTCTGGGGATCATTGTGTACATTATCTGCTTGCTTGTGGATGCTGTGAGAGCAAAATCGGTTGAATGTAAATTTTGAAGGAGTGATTTCAATATGAGTGAGTCAACGGTGCTGTATATGGTAATTCCCTGCTATAATGAACAGGAAATTTTTGCCTATAGTAAAAATCACTTAAAACAGAAACTAATACAGTTGATAAGGCAGGGGAACATCAGTCCAAAGAGCAAGATTTGCTTTGTTAATGATGGCAGTACTGATAAAACCTGGGAGTTGATACAGGAAGCATGTGATGAGGATGTTATTTTTTCCGGTATCTGTCTATCCCATAATGAGGGACACCAGAATGCTGTATTGGCAGGTTTGATGACGGTGTTGCCGTATGCAGATGTGGCTATCAGTATGGATGCGGATTTGCAAGATGATATTGAAGCTGTTGATCAGATGCTGGATAGATATGATGAAGGATATAACATTGTTTACGGTGTCCGTAGCAGCCGCAAGAAAGACAGCATCTTCAAACGGATGACAGCGGAGGGGTATTATAAATTCTTGGAATGGATGGGAGTTCATATTATCTATAATCATTCCGATTTTCGTTTGATGGATAAAAAGGCATTGAATGCTATGAGTGAATTTAAAGAAGTAAATCTGTTTCTCCGGGGGATTGTTCCCCTGATTGGATTAAAAAACTGCTCTGTGTACTATGCACGAAAAGAAAGAGTTGCAGGAGAAAGTAAATACCCGCTGCGTAAAATGGTGGCTTTTGCTTGGCAGGGAATCACATCTTTCTCAATGGAGCCTATCAAATGGATTACTAATTTGGGGCTTGTCATGACCGGCGGGAGTTTTCTGGTTTTTCTTTATTCTCTGTACAGATACACAGAAGGAGCTACGATTGCAGGTTGGACCAGCTTGATGCTGTCGGTATGGTTTATTGGAGGGGCACTTCTGTTCTCTCTGGGAATAATCGGAGAGTATATCGGTAAGATTTATATGGAGGTTAAGCACCGACCACGATTCATTATCAGTGCGTTTATTGATGAGAATAAATTCAGGAGAGGTGTAAAATGACCATGCAGAATCTTACACACGGCAAATCAGTTAGGAATTGGTTCTTGGAAAAGAATATTTGGTTTTATTTATTGATTTTTGCAACTTTATTTATTTTCTTTACGCAGGTTCATATGCTTGTTCCGTATGACGGTGATGATTGGGTCTGTTCAGCTTATATGCGATTGGCCGTACCCCAGTGGAAAGCATGGAATCCCACAAAAATATTGCCGGAAGAATTGTTTCCTATAGCAGGGTATCTGGCAGCATATGTGGTCAATCCTATTCTTCATGATTATATTTTTTCGATTACTGTTACGACGGCTATTTTGTATAGCGGGTTAATTACAATTTATATTTACATGTTCAGCAGACTGCTTACTTATTTTTTTAATTTGGAGCAGTATCAGAATAATTTTATCAGTCTTTTATTCTTTCTATCTCATTTTCTTATCTTTAAGAGTAAGGAAAATACGTCCGATTATTTATTTGGCAGCATGAATCTCACTTGTATTTACCATTATTCTATTCCTGCCTATATGAACTTTGTAATAGTCTTTTATTTGTGGAGAAAGTTGCCTGAGTATTTAGCGGGAAAAGTAGGGATACTTGAAAAAAGTATTTTCGTGTTGGGGCTCTACTTGGCACTTTTTTCCAATGTGGAGCATAGTATCATTACAGCTTCATTTATTGGAGCTTTGGTGATAGGAAAATATGGAAAGAACTTACTAAATCCTGCTCAATGGAAGCGCATTATCAAAAGCTCACCTTTTTTCAGTGGGACTATTTTCATTTGGCTTATATCTTTGGCTTTTGAAGCAAGTGGCGGCAGAGCCAGGAATATCGGACGCAGTCTTCTTGATTTACCTTTTAAAGAGACTTTCAGGATACTCTTTCAGGCCTTGCACTTTAATTCGCTGTTTTTGATTATCAGCGGGATGATTCTTTTTGTCGGAATTTATTATTTATGCAAGGAAAAAATGTCGTCACCGCAAAGGGAGTGTCTGCATGGAGTTTTAAAAATATCCGTTACAGCGTTTCTGTTGACGTTTGTCTATTTGATTCTGGTAAATGCCAAAGCTTCTCCCGATTATATCGGGAGGGGGGATGTGCTTATCAGTACATTAGGATGGGTATTGTTAATGGTGTCCGTTTTTGCGGCTTATGTGCTGAAAAGAAATCCTAAAATTTTTTTAGCAGCTCCAGTTATAATTCTTATTATTCTCTCTGAAGTCATGAATCCGAGAAGTCCTTATAAAGAAGCAATTATATATAATAATGCATCGACTAAAGCAGCTTATGCACTGAGTTGTGATTTTTTGCAACAAATCATAACAGCCGATCAGGCAGGAGCAGATGAAATGACATTGATTGTTCCCGTTGGGAATAGCATAGATAATTGGCCGCATCCCACGTATATGGGCGGAAATATTTCCTATAAGCTTTTTAAAGAAGGTATTATCAGTAGGCAGATAAAAATTAAAGTTCAACCGGATATCCGAATGAATCAAAAATATCAAATAATTGTTTCTAAATAGCATATACGGGCGGTTTGATATGGATGATGTAATCACTGGTGCATCGGATGTGGAGGCAAAGAAATAATAACCAAAGACATATCTCAAATTGCCAATACAATACTGTGTTATAAAATTTGTTAGGTAATCCTTACCGTGACTGTCCAAAAAGCAATACAAAATATTTTCTTTATATCACTTTCAGAACAGAGTCTTTGCCTTGACGGGAAGACTTTTTTTCGTTATCCTCTAAATATAGAGGACAGGTGGATAGGATGTTTAAATTCAATGATATATTTCTTGTTATCGTTGGCGGATATGTAGTTTATAAGATAGGATATGTTGACGGGTTCACTCTCGTGAATATCTTTATTCTCGTCTGCCTTACGGTGGCGGTGGTTTCTACGGCTCTCCGTCGGTCCGGGTATGTGGATAGAATGGAAAAATTGGAAGAGCGGGAAATGAAACGGTTGGAAAAAGAAGGAAAATCATCTCCGGCGAAAGTAGTTTCTCCGGAAAAAGCAGAGGATAAAAAAGAAGACAAGACATAATAAAGTAGCGCTTAGCGCTGCTTTTTCTTTTGTAAGAAAAAGGTAAAGGAGGAAAGGCAAAGGTAAGGTAGAAATTCATTGGTGCTTATAAAAAGATGGGGTGTGCTTATGAAAAAAATCTATGTGGTTGATACCAATGTTATGATTCAGGCGCCGTATGCGTTGTATTGTTTTGATGAGCATGATGTGGTTTTACCGATGGTGGTCGTGGAAGAACTGGATCAATTAAAAAAGGCGGAGGGAGAGAGAGGTGCCAATGCAAGATCTGCGATTCGTTTGTTGGAAACTTTGCGACAGCGGGGAAATCTTTTATCAGGTGTGCCTATACAGACAGGCGGTTCGGTACGTATAGAAAGTAATTTTTGCGACGTAAAGCTTTCGCCTGATTTGCCGCAGGATAAGTCGGATAACCGTATTCTCATGGTGTGCAAGGGCCTGGCAGAGGGAAAAAAGCCCGGCCGGGTGGTACTGGTGACGAAGGATCTGGTGCTCCGTATCAAGGCACAGCTGGTCGGAATTCCGTCGGAGGATTTTACGACAGAGCAGGTATCAAAGGAGGATGAAAATTATACAGGCCGTGATCAGGCTTATTTTCCTGAAGCGATGGCAGAGGATTTTAAAAACGGAGGGATTCCTGTATCCGTGCTTTATCATTTAGATGAGGACGGGAATAAAATTCCTGTCATGGTTTATGAAAATGAGTTTTTCGTATTAAGGCCGGACCAGTCGTCGGGAAGCACCTTGCTGGGCCGTGTCGAAAAGGACCGGGTGGTTCCCCTGCAATATGGTAAGCAGCGGCCTTATGGGATACAGCCGAGAAATGTGGGCCAGTATTTCCTCCAGGAAGCCTTGATGGAAAGTGCAGAAAAAGCGCCGCTTGTGATTATCAAGGGGATGGCAGGGACAGCCAAAACGTTTTATTCTTTGGCGGTGGGTCTGGAAAAATTATTTAATAATCCGTCAGGAGAGTACAGGCGCATCATTGTGAGCCGTCCCAATTCACAGTTTGATGATGATATCGGATTTTTGCCGGGAGATGAGCAGGAAAAAATTTCTCCTTTAATGCGTCCGGTCATTGACAGTCTGGAACAACTTCTTGAGGATGAGCCCGGTGCAGGCGGGGAGGCATCTTTGACAGACAGGGTAGATGAAATTTTTGAAAGGGGTATTATCCGAACGGAAGCATTGACCTATATCCGGGGCCGTTCTTTTGTAAGGACGTTCCTGATTATTGATGAGGCGCAAAATATTACGCCGAACCAGGCGAAAGGAATTATTACGAGGGCAGGCAGGGGAACGAAGATTATTATTCTTGGTGATTCCCACCAAATTGACCGCCCGTTTCTCGACGAAAGAACGAACGGGCTTTCCTATGCGGCGAAGTGCATGAGAGGGAGTCCTTTGTGCTGGCAGCTGACAATGGCAAATGAGGAATGCGAACGGTCACCGCTGGCTCTTGATGCGGCACGACGTCTGTAGTTTCTGAGGATCTGTCGGAAAATAGGAACAAACTCCGTTGTTTCCTGTATAAAAAATAAAAAATTTTAATTCGTTCTGCAGTTGTGCTAAAATTTAAGTAATAGCGCGATAAGGAGTGTTTCTATGAAATCCGAGCTGGATATTGTAAGAGAAATCAATCGTATGGCAGGAGAAGTACGTCCTGTCGATTTGATGATGGATTTAATCACCCGGTACGGTTACTGGGCATTTCTTATATACGGACTGATTCTCTGGTTTATGCCGGGAGAAAGAAAAGCGGAGCGGAGAAGAACATGTGTGTCCGCTTTTTTGGCAGTCTGCTTTTGTTCCTGTATTTCTCTTGCTATCGGAAAGTTGTGGAAAAGGCAACGGCCCTTTACCGAAGACTGGCGGATTTGGAATTTTACGGGCCACAAGGCCAATTCTTCTTTCCCCAGCAATCACACCATGAACGGGGCGGCCGTTGTCTTTCAGCTTATAAGGGACGGTATGCCCGGCAGCTGGTGTATGGCGGTACTGGCGGGAATTATTGCGTTTTCCCGTCTTTTTGCAGGACTTCATTACCCGTCAGACCTTCTTGGGGGAACGGCGATTGCTCTTTTTATACACAAGGTGATGAATGATTCCGGTTTGCGTAAGTTGACGGGAGAGATTGCCAAAGGGCTTTCTTTTCTTTCCGATACGTTGTGGCTGCAGATAAAAGGCAGGTGATTTTTTTGGCAGATATGACAGATCCCGGTAAAAAGATGGTTATCGTCTGTATTGCCCGTATTTTACTCCGTGATTCAGAGGCGGATAATCCTTTGTCACAGCAGGAAATTTTGAGGCTTCTTGAGGAAGAATACGGACTTGTGGTAGACAGAAAAACGATTCGCCGGAATTTGCTGGCACTTCGTGACGGCGGACTTCCCGTCGTATGCCGTGAGGTGGATCGTGTGATTGAAGGGAAATCATCGCCTTTGTCACTTGACTGGTACTGGGATCATGATCTTACCAAAAATGATATCCGCACACTCATTGATTTACTTTATTTTTCCCGCTTGCCTTCCACACAGGTGAAGCAGATTTCGGAAAAATTGAAACGTCTTCATATCAGGAGTTTTAATGACGGAAAAGAGGCGGTGCGGAATATACCGGCGGCACAGAAACTTGTCCGCCCCGAAGAAAACCTTTCCGCTTTATCGGACGCAATCACGAAAAAAGTGCAGATACGGTTTTTCTATGACCATTATGAGGCGGACGGAAAAAAGCATCACAGCAAAAATGCAGACGGTACCGACAAATTATATACAGTAAATCCTTATGTGCTTGTTGCGACGGATGACAGATATTTCTTTTTGGGAAATACAGAGGGGACGGAAGAGGTGACATCGTTTGCGGTGGAGCTTATCGCCGCTCCCGTTGTAACAGATGTGCCTGCACGGCCGCAAAAAACAATCCGCGGTGTAGAAAACGGAGTCCGCGTTCTTGACTATCTGACGCCGGCAAGGCGTACCTATGAGGGAACGCCCGAGGCCTGTATCCTTGATGCGGACAGCCGTTTAATGACCGATATCGTGGCAGATTTCGGAAAAGCCGCTTATTTGATTTCCGCAACGCAGGAACGGGTAAAGGTAGAAGTGACGGCCCCTGTTTCTCTGATAAGAGCCTGGGTTTTGAAAAATGCGCCGCTTGTTAAAGCGACATCACCGGTATCTCTTGTCAAGTCGATAAAAGAGGCGGCATCGGCACTGGCCCGTCTGTACGGAGGCGGATGATGGTCTGGAAGGTCGTTTTAGGACTCTTTTGTCTTATCTTTCTTCTGCTTCTCATTCCCGTCCGGTATCATTTCAAACTGGAAATGTGGAAAATTTCAGTAAAGATAAAAGCACTGTTCGGAGCTTTCAGTAAAGAAATTGTCATTCCCGGCGGCGGAAGTGACAAAGCGGAAGAAAAACGGAAGCAGACAGAGGCAAATGAAAATATTCCGGACCCGGAGCGGGAAAGCATCACGCCTGCGAAGGAAGAAAATAAAGAAATCAACCGGGAAATCCATCAGGAAATAAAAAAGCCTGCAGAAGTAAAGGAAAAGAAATCAAAGAAGAAACCGTCGGTTTTCAAGCAAATTCACTTTGCAATTCATAACGGACTGGCGGAAGAAATATTCAAAACGGTTCTTTCCTTATTTCACCACAGCAAACCGCGATCCTGGTGTATTTACGGTGAATTCGGAACGGGAGATCCCATGACGACAGGTCTTACGGAAGGTATGGCACATGCTTTTTTACCTGATATAACGGAATCTGTAGTATGGAAATATCTTGAGCCGTCTTATAAAATAAAAGGGAAAGGCCGGGGACGGATGATTCCCCTTTATGCCATATATATCATTTTGCGGCTTGGGGTTCCGCAGCCGGCCCGCCGGTTTTGGCGATACAGACAAGGAGGAATGAAAGATGAATGATGAAGTGAGAAAACAACTTCTCGAGGAATTTAAGGACATGATTCGTACGGAAACCGTGGTAGGACAGCCGATTTATCTCGGTGATGCGACAATCGTGCCGTTTGTGGATATTTCCTTCGGCTTCGGTTCGGGCCGTAAAGGTGCCGACGGCCAGGCAAACGGAGAAGCCGGCGGCGGGAAAATGAGTCCTACCGCTGTTCTTATCATGAAAGGGGAACGGGTGGAATTGTTTTCCATTAAAAATGCGAATGCAAATAATACGATAGACAAGGTTTTCAATATGGTACCGGAACTGGTCGCCCGTTTCACAAAGAAAAAAGAGAAAAAAGAAGAGGTCCGGGAAGCGGCGCTGAAAGAAGCAAAAGAAGCGATGCGTGAGGAAGCGGAAACGGCAGCACTGGAAGCAAAACCGCTGGCATAGTATTTGACTTTGAGTCAATTCCTATTGACAGATGAGAAATATTATATTATGATTAGTGCATACCCAAATCCTCTAAATGAGGATGTCTTAAAGGAGGAATTTAACAATGAAAATGAATAAAAAAGTAGCTGCTCTTGTAGCAGGTGTTATGATGTTCGGTGCTATCGGATCTGTTTCTGCAGCAGGAGTCGGCTATGTTAACTCTGCAGCTTTAATGCAGTCCCATCCGAAAATGGAAAAAGCACAGCTTGACCTGAGAAATGCTGCACAGAAAGCAGAAGAAAGCTTCAAAAAACGTGCAGAAGGCAAGAGCGATGCAGAAAAGCAGAAAATTTTCCAGGAACTCCAGCGTGATCTGGCAGCTAAGGAAAGAGCACTCATCCAGCCGATTCAGCAGGATGTCATCAGAGCTATCGTGCAGGTCCGTAAGGAAAAGAATCTTGATGTTATTCTCGAAAGCGGAGCAGTTATCGACGGCGGAAGTGATGTAACGGCTGCTGTAGGCGCTAAGCTTGCAAAATAATTAAGTACAGAAAAGAGACCCGGAAAGGTTTCTTTTTTTATGCTCCGGATTTTGTCGGAAAAGTACAAAATTTTCCTGTTATAATAAAGAAGATATTTGAAGAAAGGCAGAATAAAAATGCGGGATACTTCTTTGGTATATCCTGTCGGTGCGGACGGGAAAATTTTACTGGGCCATAAAAAAAGAGGAATGGGCAAAGGGAAATGGAACGGTTTCGGCGGAAAAAGAGAAAAAGGCGAGACCATGCGCGAATGTGCGGCACGGGAGCTTTTTGAGGAGTCCGGACTGATTGCCGGACCCGGTGATTTTTTGCCGGCGGCGGATTTATATTTCCACCAACCCTCCGATCCCGAGTGGTCCCACGGAGGTATCGTCTATTTTCTGAAAAAATGGAAAGGGGAAATCTCTGTGTCCAATGAAATGGAACCGGCCTGGTTTTCTCCTGAAGAAATGCCTTTTGAGTATATGTGGGAGGCCGACCGTATCTGGCTTCCCCGTATTTTAAAAGGAGAAAAAATCAGGGGCGTTATTTATTTTGCCTCTGACGGGGAGCATGTTTTTGATTATCATTTTGAAACGATCCGGACAGGAGACAGATTTTGATGGGTGAAAAAGAAAACTGGACGAATCTTCTTTTGGATTGGTTCGACCGTCATAAAAGAGACCTTCCCTGGCGGGAGGAGAAACCGAGAAATCCTTACCATGTCTGGATTTCTGAAATAATGCTGCAGCAGACGAGGACAGAGGCGGTGAAGCCTTATTTTGAAAGTTGGAAGAAAAGATTTCCGACAATCAGAGCCGTCGCCGATGCCGATGAAGCAGATGTGCTCCATGCCTGGCAGGGGCTCGGTTATTACAGCAGGGCGAGAAATATTCACAGAGCGGCAAGAGAAATGACGGAAAAATACGGAGCGGCGTTGCCGAAGGAAAAAGATAAAATCCGTTCTCTTCCCGGAATCGGAGATTATACGGCAGGCGCCGTTTTATCGATGGCATACGGTCAGAAAGAAGCAGCTGTCGACGGGAACGTACTTCGTGTTTATGCCCGTTTATACGGGGTAGAAGAAGATATTTTAAAGACCGCGGGAAGGAAAGAAATTACAAGACTTGTAGAGGAAACACTGCCTGAGCGGGCAGGTGATTTCAATGAAGCGCTGATGGATTTGGGTTCGGAAATCTGCATTCCCAAAAAACCGCGTTGTTCCCTGTGTCCGCTTGTACCATATTGTACGGCTTTGAAAGAGGGGAAAACGGACATATTGCCTGTGCGGACACCAAAGAAAAAGCAAAAGGAATCAGCCGCTTGCTGCGCTGTTATTATCAAAGACGGCCGTGTATTATTTCATCTCCGCCCGAAGAAAGGGATGCTCGCATCTATGTGGGAGCTTCCCATGGTTCTTGCACCGGACGTACAAGCGGGGCGTAAGGAATTGGAGAAATATCTGTCAGGAAAAGCAGAAGAAAAAATATGGGAGTACACGCATGTATTTACTCATCGTATCTGGCACATGACGGCGTATCTGTTTGAAACGGCAGTCGTGCCGGACGGAAATTTCCAATGGTTTTCCTATGAAGAATATAAGAAAATTCCTCTTGCAGGTCCTCATGCCAGACTGGCGGCCTATATAGCAGGATATGCGGCATTGGATGAATAAGGATAAAAGGAAAGGATAAAATGTTGGATTTTTATTGGATGCTCGTCTTCGGTTTTACTCTTACCGGTCTTTGTAACGGTCTTCTGGCAATCCCGGTTTTCCGTTGGGGAAAGTGGTATTTCTATCCCTTTTTGGGAGCGGGAACAGGATTTGCGGCGGCAAAATATTTTGTCTGGTATGCATCGGCATACAGTTCTTATGGAGATACCGCTCATTGGGCGGCGTATGCGGCGACAGGTTTCATGGTTGCCCACGTGATCATTCTTGTGCCTTTGATTCTGCTTGCTCTTTTAAGCTCTCTGCAAAAGATACGCAAACCGGTGCGGCTTCTGGGAACGGTTATTTTACCGTTGGCTTTGTGCATCGGTATTTACGGCTCGGTCGACGGAGAGAAAAGGGAAATCACGGAATACCATGATGTGTATGCAGAAAATCTTCCCGACGGCTTTGACGGTTTCAAACTGGCACAAATTACGGATCCCCATATAGGGCCGTATTACAGAAATACGGATTTGGCAGAAGATTTGGACAGAGCGAAGGCGGCAGGGGCAGAAGTTATCATGCTGACCGGGGACTTGATTGATGATATCCGTGTGATGCCGGAAACGGCGGAAATTCTGACGACACGGAGTAAACTCTTTCCTTATGGAATCATTTACGTCCGTGGAAACCATGAGCTTTACAGAAATCCGTCTTACATAGAAAAAGAACTGGAACAGACAACGGTTCATGTTTTAAATAACAGTCACATGACAATAACCCGCGGTAAAGACCTTCTTTTTGTGGCAGGTGCCGACTATCCGGGTCTACAAAGAGAGGGACGGGAGGAACGAATGAAAGCGCTTACGGAAGAGGCATTCCGAAACATTCCCGAAACGGCGGCGTGTATTTTTCTTGCCCACCATTCCGATGCGATTGACGGCGGATTCAGACACCACGCTTTTTTAACACTCACAGGACATACCCACGGTCTTCAGACGGGTATTTTCGGAAAACCGTTTATCACTCCGTTCAAGTATACCCGGGGGATGTACAGTAACGGTAAAGATTTCGGATATGTATCCCGCGGAAACGGCGGCTGGTTTCCTTTCCGTTTCGGTTGCCCGAGAGAACTTACCGTTTTCACAATTCATAAGAAATAAAAATTTTGCAGGAAATGAATTTGCCAATGAAAAAGGAAGGCTACTTTTTGTGAGTGCCTTCCTTTTTTTAACTTCTTGCAGAACTCAAGGTTGTATCAATGGCGTTTTCAGGTTTTTGTGAAATTTTCACGATTTCACTTCTGATTTCTTCCATGTCAGCATTGTTTTCTTCTGTCAGCGGTTTAATAGTGACCGCTGTTTTGTCTACATTTTTTAAAGGTGTTTCAATGGTTTTATCAATCCGTGCGTAGGAAAAAGTGACTTCTTTTCCGCTTTTTGTTGTGACGATGAGACGTCCGCCGTCAATCGTGCCGCTTCCGGATAAACTTCCTTCCACTTCTTTACTTCCCTGTTGGACACGGTGTTCGACGGAAATGGTTTTGTCATCATTTTTTGTAAATGTAAAGGTTTCCAGAGTTTTTATGTGATCGCCGGACCAATTCATGCCGGCTTCCTGGACACCCCACCAGGTACCTTCCCAGGGGCCTCCCGTCAGAGAGGAGAAGAGGGCGAAAGCGCCGCCGCCGAGAATGAGAACCAAGGCGATTATGCCGATGATTATATATTTTTTCATAGTTATATTCTGCTCTTTCCGATTTTTATTATTTTCATTTTAACATAGAGGATAGGACAGGGCAAAGAAATTTTGGGAACGGCGGGTGTAAAGGAAAAATTACGTCAGCCGGAAATAAAACGGATACAAAAGTAAACAAAAAAATATTTTTGTATTACAATGGGTGAAAACGCATGTAAATGGCTTATTTTAAGGATTTATGGTATAATAAACTCAGTATTTATGAAGGCTCATGACTTCCGGGAGCGGCATCAAGGGCTGCTCTTATTTTATTTCCGGACAACAGATCCGGATGAAAGAAAGGTGAATGTATGGAATGGAAGGAAGGTAAGATTGTCAATACCCCCTTGGAAAGCCAGATGAAGAATTCCTACATCGACTATGCCATGTCGGTTATTGTCACTCGTGCATTACCTGACGTCAGAGACGGGCTGAAACCTGTCCACCGCCGTATTTTGTACGCCATGAATGAAGCAGGTATGCTTCCGAATAAAGCGTATAAGAAATCGGCCCGTATCGTCGGGGACGTTTTGGGTAAATATCACCCCCACGGTGATTCGGCCGTTTATGATTCTGCCGTTCGTATGGCACAGGATTTTTCCACCCGCTATCCGCTTGTGGACGGGCACGGAAACTTCGGCTCTGTCGACGGTGACTCGGCAGCGGCTATGCGTTATACGGAAATGCGCATGTCAAAGATTACGTTGGAAATGCTCCGTGATATTGATAAAAACACGGTGGATTTCATGCCCAACTACGACGGTTCTTTGCAGGAACCGCTTGTTCTTCCCTCCCGTATCCCCAATCTTTTGGTGAACGGTTCTTATGGTATTGCTGTCGGTATGGCGACCAATATTCCGCCTCACAACTTAGGAGAAGTGGTGGACGGTCTTTGTGCGATGATTGATAATCCTGAGATTACTATCGATGAGCTGATGACGCATATCAAGGGGCCCGATTTCCCGACGTCTGCCATTATCCAGGGGCGTAAGGGAATTTCCGATATGTATCATACCGGGCGAGGTTCCATTACGGTCCGGGCGAGAACAGAAATTGAAGAAATGGACCGCGGTAAAAGCCGTATTATCGTAACGGAGATTCCTTACCAGGTGAATAAAGCACGTTTGGTTGAGTCTATTGCCGATTTATCCCGCCAGAAAGTCATTGACGGGATTACCGCGCTTCGTGATGAATCTGACCGGAAGGGCATGCGGATTGTCATCGAGCTTCGTGCCGATATAAATCCCCAGATTATGCTCAATAATCTGTACAAGCATACCCAAATGCAGATGAATTTCGGATCTATCATGCTGGCTCTGGTCAACGGACATCCCCAGATTTTAAATCTTAAACAGATTCTTTACTATTATCTGAAGCACCAGGAAGAAGTTGTTACACGAAGAAGCCGGTACGAACTGGATAAAGCGGAAGCAAAAGCTCATATTCTGGAAGGACTCATGATTGCTCTTGATCACATCGATGAAGTCATCAAGACGATTCGTGAATCCCGGACAGATGAAATTGCAAAAACCGCTTTGATTTCCAAGTTCAATCTTTCCGAAAAACAGGCGATGGCTATTTTGGATATGCGCCTCAGAAGATTGACGGGACTGGAAAGAGATAAGATTGAAGAGGATTACAAGGATGTACAGGAAACGATAGCCTATCTCCGTGATCTCCTGTCCAGCAGAGATAAAATCATGGGTGTTGTAAAAGCAGAACTCATTGATGAAAAGAACCGGTTTGGTGATGACCGGAGAACAGAAATCGCTGCTGCCTTGGACGATATGGATATCAAGGATTTAATTCCCGATAAGCCGATGACGGTGACGCTGACGAAGCAGAACTATATCAAACGGATTGATTCCGCTGACCTGAGAACCCAGAGAAAAGGCGGACGGGGTGTGAGCGGCCTTAAGATGAAAGACGGCGACTATGTCCGCAAGATTTTATCCACTTCCACGCATGCGAGAATTCTTTTCTTCACGAATAAAGGGAAAGTGTATATGAAGACAGCCTACGACATTCCCGAATCAAGCAGAACGGCACGGGGCAGTGCGATGATTAACTTCATTACGTCCCTCGGAGCAGATGAATACGTCACGGAAATGCTTGATATAGATGCTGCCGGAGAAGGAACGAAGTATCTCCTCATGGTGACCAAGTTCGGATATGTGAAGAAAACGGCATTGGAAGAGTATAAAAATATTAACAAGAGCGGGCTGATTGCCATCCGTCTCAAAGATGATGACCGTCTTGTTGCTGTTCTTCCCGTGAAGGGAGATGAAGAAATCATCATTGGTACCCGGGGCGGAATGGCCATCCGTTTTTCCATCGATGATGACCAAGTGAGACCGCTCAGCCGTGCTACATCAGGTGTCCGGGGAATCCGTCTGAAATCTTCCGGGGAAAACGGAACGGATGATGTGGTAGGTGTCGTTGTCGCAGCCGATAAGGATATATTTACCATTTCTGCTGACGGCAACGCGAAAAGAAATGCCGAATCCGCTTACCGCGTGCAGAGAAGAAGCGGGCAGGGAACGATAAACTTCAAGAGAGGTTTTGAAGTAGTGGCTCTCGTAGCGGCTGATGACAATGATGAACTTGTCGGCGTATCCGAGCAGGGCATCACGATCCGTATTCCTGCCAGCCAGATTTCCAGCAAGAAAGCGAAAGGCGGTCAGGGCGTCATTCTCCAGCGCCTTGAAGAAGGGGATAGGATTGCTTCGATTGATGTGGTAACAGAAATGGAAGCAACAGAAGAATAAAATATATAAAAGCGTCACTTGAAAGGGTGGCGCTTTTATGTTTGATTCATTGCAGACGATATCCGGGGAGAATTTAAAATTTATACTCTCAGGCAAATATTTCATAGAGCCTGCTCATACATTTTCATTATTCCCGGTCTTTGGTACAATGAAAACAGAATAGTATATTCATAGGAGGCGTGTATGCGGACACTTCGTGATGCGGTATACGGATTGGCTGTAGGAGATGCATTGGGTGTTCCTGTCGAGTTTGAGGAGCGGGACAGCTTTCATGTAGAAACAATGACCGGTCACGGCACTCATGATAAGGAGCCGGGCACCTGGTCCGATGATACCGGTCTGACACTGGCGACCTGCGACAGCTTGAAACTGATGGGAACCGTTGATTTGGAAGATTTAAGGTGCTGTTTCACCGATTGGTATAAGAAAGGGAAATATACACCGGACGGAGAAGTTTTTGATGTGGGAATCACTACCGGGGCCGCACTTGGCCGCGGAGAAGGCATGGCCGATGAATGGTCCAACGGGAACGGTTCACTCATGCGGATCATTCCGCTTGCTTTTATTCCCGATATAAAAGATGATGAAATACGGGAAGTATCGGCTATTACCCACGCTCACCGCATTGCCAAAACAGCCTGCGTTGTCTATGTCCACATAGCCCGGTTGCTTTTGGCGGGAAAAACTCTTACAGAGGCGGTGGCGGAAGCAACGGACAATGAAACGACAAAAGAACTTTTCGGATATCTTCCCGGGGTGGCGGCGTGGCCGAGAGAAAAAGTGAAAAGCAGCGGTTATGTGGCAGATACTTTGGAGGCGGCGGTTTGGAGTCTTGCCAATACTTCATGTTTCAGGGACGCGCTTATTAAAGCGGTCAATCTGGGTGACGATACCGACACGGTGGGTGCGGTTACCGGCGGTTTGGCAGGAATTATATACGGCTATGAATCCATTCCGAAGGAATGGCTCGAAGTGCTTCGAAGAAAAGATTTGATTGATATGTATTTATTTTAAAATAGACATAAAAAAAGAATGCTGACGAAAAAATCAGCATTCTTTTTAATTTATTTTCCCAATGCTTTTTTGACCATTTCGGAGAAATGCCTATACTTCCATAAATAAACGGCCACAGCAGAACCGAGGAAAGACTGGACAGTTTCAAAAGGAAGCTTCATGATTGCATATTCCCAGGTACTGTATACATAGGCCTTACCGAGAGTATAGCCGACAATGGCAATCAATGCACCGACGGCAGCGGCAAGAATAACCATGGAATACCGTTCTTTTCCATAGGTGCGGGCAATGAGGGAAATGGCAACAGAGCGAAACCCGTGGGTGAAAAGAGAAACGAACATAGGAAGAGGATAAAAGAAAAAGTCTCCCAGAAAAGCACCGATGCCGCCGACGATAAAAGCACCGAGCGGATCAAGAGAAAGAGCAGCGGAAACAATAATGATATCATTTAAATAAATATGTCCCCCCGGGACGGGAATACCGAAAGAGGATAAGAGGGTATTAATTCCCATTAAAATGCCGCATACGGTAATCCAACGGACGTTATGAGTTTGTTTCATAGATTGGTCTGTCATGATAATCTCCTTTGTTTGATTTTTATATAGTGCTATTATAATCATAATCTGGTACTATATAAATTACCAAATTACAAAATAAAAATATATCCAGAAAGGAAATCATGAAATATAATTTGTACGACGGAAGCCGTCAAAAAGCGTATATGCAGTTGTATCTGGAGGTCAGGAAAGATATTATCCGCGGAATTTATGGCTATGGACAGAAACTTCCTTCGAAAAGACAACTGGCGGACCGCACAGGCGTAAGTGTCATTACTGTGGAACATGCGTATGACCTGCTTATGGAAGAGGGGTACATTGAGCCGAAGGAACGGAGCGGCTACTTTGTCATTTACAGAAAAAATGACGCCTATTCGGTAGCCCCCTTTATACAGAAAAAAATAATATCCCGGCAGAAAAAAAAGAAAAAAACAGAAGAAGACCTGTTTCCTTTTTCTGTCTTTGCCAAAGCGGTGAGAGCAGTCCTTTCCCGGTGGGGAGAAAAATTACTGTCTGCATCTCCCAATGCGGGAATGCCGGAACTGAGAGAAACCTTGGCGGAGTATCTGGCAAGAAGCCGCGGGATTATCGCATCGCCGGAGCAGATTTTTATCGGTGCCGGTGCCGAATATTTGTACAGTCTTGTGGTACAGATGATCGGCAGAAAAAAACTGGTAGCCGTTGAAGATCCCTGTTATGAAATGATAAAAAAAGTCTATCATGCCCAGGGACTTCTGACAGATCCGCTCCCTATGGGAAGAGACGGTATACGGACAGAAGCATTGGAAAAGACGGCGGCGAGGGTTCTCCATGTGACTCCCTTTCACAGCTATCCCAGCGGAATTACCGCTCCCGCCTCAAAACGTCATGAATATATCGTGTGGGCAGAGTCGGGAAACCGCCTCATTATAGAAGATGATTTTGATTCGGAATTTACCTTGCTTTCGAAACCGGAAGACACTTTGTATTCGCTGTCCCGTAAAGGACATGTGATTTATATGAATACATTCTCCAAAACCATCGCTCCCTCCGTCCGTATGGGGTATGTGGTGATTCCGGAGGGGAAGTTGGAAGAGTTTAAAGAAAAAACAGGTTTTTATTCCTGCACCGTCCCCGTTTTGGACCAGCTTGTTCTTGCCGAATGTATCAGAGACGGACATTTTGAAAGACATATCAACAGAGTGAGAAGAAGGCGGAGAAGAGAAATAAAAAGGAAATCGTAACTTCTGGCTTTGAAATAACGGGACAGAAATTTTCAATAAAAAAGGAAACACTTTATTTTTTTGAAGTGTTTCCTTTTTATTTGCTCCTTATATATCCATAAATTCCTTCAGATGATGCTTGTAAAGGTGGAAAATACCGTAAATGTATTGCTGCTTTTTAAGTTGGTTTTCATTATAGAAATAGTCTTTTACCAGTTTCGTGCCTACCGCAAATATTCCGAAAGGAACGACAAGGGCAAAGGCGGCCATGGATAGAATCGTCAGCAAATCCTTTTCCTTTTTTTCTAATTCTTCACAGGATAAATCTGTTTCTTCCCGGAGCTTTTCCAAGAACTCCTTATAGGTCTTTCTGTCTTTTACCGGTGTTTTATCACAGACGAGAGTAGCCTTGTTTCCGAGCCAACCGTAGCAGACGCCATACTCCTTGTATTTGATATCCATATTTTTTACAAGAGGAACGATAGGATCGACATGCCCTATAAATAGAACTTTGTCAGTATCCTTGAAAGAAGTCCTCTGGAACTGCCACTGCTCGAAAGTAAGTGGAATGATGCGGAACCCGGACGTGATATCCAGGAGAGAAAGTAATTTTTCAGAATAAGGAACATCAGAAATTTTAGAAACGACGTAGAGTATCTTTTTATCTTTCATGAAAGAAACCTTTCTTCAACTGTATCTTAAATTTCGTTTATTTCGGAATTGTATTTCTTTACTTTATTTTAGCAGAAATAAATAAGATTGGCAGGATAAAAATGTTTTTCCCGCCAAAAGAGAAAAAAACGTAATTACCGTCGTTTTTCCGTATAGAAATGTAAAAATAAAGATATTTTTATTTACAGGGAGAAATAACTTTTACTATACGTAAACATTCTGAAATAGTATAATCGTAGTGGTATAAACTTTTATTTCAGTATAGGGGGAAGTTATGGAAGCATTAAATAATTTAGTTTCGGAAATTAATGGTCTTCTTTGGTCCTCGGTCATTATCATTCTTCTTGTGGGAGCCGGTTTTTATTTCACCGTCCGCACAAGAGGGGTACAGGTCCGCTATTTTTTGGACATGTTTAAAATGGTGGCCGGTTCTGCAGGAACGAAAACGGAAGGAAATACGCTTTCACCGTTCCAGGCCTTTTGCGTAAGTACTGCCTCCCGTGTCGGTGTCGGAAATATTGCAGGTATTGCAATTGCTATTGTTGCCGGCGGACCGGGAGCGATTTTTTGGATGTGGTTTATTGCCATTATCGGTTCTGCCACAGGATTTGTGGAAAGTACACTGGCACAGATTTATAAAGTGCCCCGTGAAGACGGATCGGACGGATTCCGCGGAGGCCCGGCTTATTATCTGAAAAACGGTCTCGGTCACGGGATCTGGGCAGCGGTATTTGCGATTTTAATTTCCGTTACGTACGGTATGATTTATAACTCCGTCCAGTCGAATACGATTTCATTGGCACTGAATAATGCATTCGGTGTTGACCGTATGATTGTGGGCGGCGTGGTAACCGTTCTTGCCATGATTGTTATTTGCGGCGGTCTCGGCCGGGTAGCCCGCGTTACGGAATGGATTGTTCCTGTGATGGCAGGTATCTATATCCTTACCGCACTGGGAATTATGATTTATAACTTTGCAGAGCTGCCCCGGGCATTCGGAATTATTTTCCGTGATGCTTTCGACTTCAATGCCGTTTTCGGCGGCGGTATGGGTGCAGCCGTTCTTACCGGATTCAAACGCGGACTTTTCTCCAACGAAGCCGGTGAAGGTTCCGTACCGAATGCCGCAGCTTCTGCCGATGCAAGCCATCCTGTCGTACAGGGTTTTATCCAGGCCTTCGGCGTTTATGTAGATACCTTGTTTATCTGCTCTGCTTCCGCATTTATCGTATTGCTTTCCGGTGATTATCAGGCTACGGGCCTTACGGGTATCGAATTGATTCAGTGGGATTTGGCCCAGTATTTCGGACCGTGGGCTCCGAGTGCCGTTTCCGTTCTCATTTTCCTCTTTGCTTTCAGCTCCATTATCGGGAATTACTACTACGGAGAAATCAATATCGGGCATCTTACCGATAAAAAATGGCCACTCAATTTGTTCCGTGCCTTGATTGCGGTCATGGTATTCTGGGGTGCCCTGGCAGATATGCCTATCGTATGGAATCTGGCAGACTTGTTTATGGCCTTTATGGTACTCACCAACGTGACGGCCATCCTGATTCTTTTCCCGCAAGCCAGAGCAGCTCTTCTCGACTATGAAAAACAAATCAGAGAAGGAATCAAAAATCCGATTTTCCACAGAAATATACTTCCTAAGCAAAAGGGAGTCGTCTGGTGGGACGATGAAAATAATTTCGACCATTCGAAATTGGAAAAGTAAACCGGCGAAAAAGACCGTGAGATTGCATCACGGTCTTTTTTTATAAAAAAGATGACGAAATAAAAATGATTTCGTATAATATAATTATTCTCATCTCATTAAACTGATATTTTTCATTAATGGAGGATATGACTATGGATGCTATTGAATGTCTGATTACACGGAGAAGTATTCGCAGATACAAAAAAGAAGAAGTGTCTCCCCGGGATATAGAGAATATAGTGGAAATTTCCCAGATGGTATCGTGCTGGGAGAATACACAGCCTGTCAGATATGTGGCAGTTTTAAACAAGGATTTGAAAAATAAAATTGCTGACGAATGCACCAAAAACTTTCCGTGGAATACGGAAAATATCCATGAAGCACCTGCATTAATGGTACTTTGCGTAATCAAAGGCCTTTCCGGATACGAAGAGGACGGCACACCGTCCACGACAAAAGGGACGCATTGGCAGTCTTTTGATGCCGGTATGGCGGCGGACCATTTTTGTCTGGCCGCACGGGCTGTCGGACTGGGCAGTCTGATCATGGGACGTTATGATGAAGAGAAAATCAAGGAAATACTGGCACTTCCCGAAAATTATGATGTATCCTGCATTATTGCCGTAGGATATCCGGAGGTCATTCCGGCCGCCAATGAAAGAAAACCGCTAAAAGACGTTTTATCTTTCCGTTCATGAGTGCAGAGAAATTTTCAAAGCGGAGATACGGGGGAACTATGGATTACAAAAATATAAAAATAATACATTTGCTGTTGGCCGCTCTTGTATGGGGAACGATACCGTATATGGCGGCAGCTGAAGGGACAGAGGCGCAAATTACGGAAAAAACTGTCGTAGCAGACGGTAAAAAAATAAACAACACGGTAATGAAACGCATGGTTTTTACAGCACCGGTAAAGGCGGAAAATTCTGTAGAAAACACGGCGGTTTCCCGGGCCGCAGCCGGTGAAAACGAAGTTCCTGCAGAAGAAATCATACCTGCCGAAGGCGACCTTCTGGAATCAGGCGGGGGACAGCTTGTTGTAAACGGAAAGATTCTTGATACAACGGGATTGCCCTTCCCGTGGATAAAAGAAAGAGGCGTTATTCTCGTTCCTGCACGGCGTGTTGCGGAAAGCCTCGGCTATACCGTATCGTGGAATGAAGAAACACAGACGGTCCGTATAGAAGATTCAATCCAGCAAATTGACCTCATACCGGGCGAAAGAATCGGAGTATTTCAGGGCAAGCTGGAGAATATTTCATTGACCCGCAGGGAGGAAATGCAGGAAGCTCCACTCCTTGTAGGAGATTACTTATATGTACCGGTTACACTTTTCCGGCGGTTTTTCAATGATATAAAAATTTCAAACGACCGTATTTCCATTACTGTACAAAAAGTGGAAACGGAAAAGAAATAAAAACAGAATGAAAATGCATGAGTTCCCCGGAACGGGTCATGCATTTTTTATTTTCTCTTTTCTTTTTTTACCGCCGGGAATGCTATAATGAAATCAAATGAATTTTGTAGGAATGATGGCCGGTCACCGATGCAAAATGGCGGTGAAAACGTGGGCGGCTCTTCAAAACAGGGAATAAAAAGGAGAAACTATGTCAGAGGTACAAATGCAGGAAATCACCTGCCCGAAATGTGGGAAAAAACATTCATTTTCAGTTTGGGACAGCATCAATGTCATGGAGCACCCGGATATGCGGGAAAAGGTAAGAAATGACGAGGCATTCCGTTTTCAATGCCCCGATTGCGGAGCCTCCGCACTTTTAAATTACAATTTTCTTTACCACGACCCGGAAGAAAAAATTTTCATCTTCTGCAATGCGGAACAAACCGCCTGTGATGAAATAAGACGGGTTCTGACCGATGAAAACAACGCGTTTAAAAATTACACGAAACGTATTGTCCCGTCCTACAATGCCTTTAAAGAAAAACTGATGATTTTCGATGCCCGTTTGGACGATAAACTTGTGGAAATCATGAAAAGCGGTATTTTTGCCAATCTGGAAGCCCATTATAAAGATAAAAATATTGATGAAGTACTCTTTGCGGTGAATGAAGACGGAGAAAAAGGATTCATTATGAGAAGCAACGGAGTCATGCAGGCGGGGATGGAATTTGACGAATCCCTATACAATGCACTTAAGGAAAAAGCGGAAGAAACGGTAGCACTTTTTTCTCCCACCGATGTGGAAATAGATACCGCCTGGGCCAGAGAAATTATTGAGCGTTTATAAATGTTGTAAGAAAAATCCTGTATAAAGCGGGATTTTTTTTGTGAAATAAGAACGACTTTGTTTTTTGCGGCGGCAAGAAATAATAAAGACAGATACAGGAAAAAGTGATAAAATTATAAAAGCAAAACAGAGAAAAATCATATAGGAGGATTTACCATGCAAATTCATATCATTGACCATCCTTTAATTCAGCATAAACTGACACTTATGAGAAAAAAGGAAACCAGCTCCGGCGATTTCCGCAAGCTTCTCAAGGAAATTACTTTGCTGATGGGTTATGAATTAACAAGAGATCTGCCTATGGAAGATATCGAAGTGGAAACACCTCTGGAAAAGATGACGGGGAAACAGGTTGCAGGGAAAAAAGTCGGAATTGTGCCGATTCTCCGTGCCGGCTTCGGTATGGTCGAGGGACTTACAGAACTGATGCCCTCTGTTCGTATAGGCATCATCGGTCTTTACAGAGATCCGGAAACGGCGCTCCCTGTTGAATACTACTGCAAACTTCCCGATGTGGAAAACAGAGAAATGATTTTGGTAGACCCCATGCTCGCTACCGGTGGAAGTGCTATAGCGGCGATTGATATGCTGAAAGCCAAAGGGGCAAAGCATATTAAGTTCATGTGCCTCGTTGCCGCTCCCGAAGGTGTAGAAGCAGTGAACAAAGCGCATCCCGATATTCCCCTCTACACAGCCGCTCTGGACCGTCAACTGAATGAAAAGAAATATATTCTTCCCGGTTTGGGAGATGCAGGGGACAGAATTTTCGGTACGAAATAAATAAAAGGCAATAAAAAATCCGCTTTTTAAAAGGCGGATTTTTTCTGTTTATTGTGAAAAGTAATTTTTACACCTGAAAGAAAAAAGTAGAAATAAAAAAACAACTCTTCCGAGAAGAAAGGGAGAGTTGTTTTTTTGTTTATTCTTTCATAACCGTACCGTCGGCAAGAGTTATGGTGTAGCCGTTGTAATTGATTTTGCCCAGATTGTAAAGGCTTGTGAGTTCTGTGTCTCCTGTGAGGTTCCAGGTCGAGCCTGCAGCAATGAATACATCGGCGTTTGTTTTGTAAGGAGTTCCGTTTTCTGCATTGGGAACGATTTTGATGGCGCCCGTGTAGGTGGAATTGTTTCTGAGGTTCAGGTTGATATTGGAAATAGAGTCAACGATGATATCGCCGCTTAAGGTCTGGTTATCACAGATGAGTTCGAGATGCCCGCCGTTGCTTCCCGGGGTTCCCCATCCGTCGGCTCCGTCATTTCCGGTTATCGTGATGAGAGGAGCTTTCGGATCGTCTTTTACAAGTGTGGTTTCACTCAGATGAATTTTTCCGTGGGTGGCAGTGATATAGAACATATCTCCCTTTTTGGAAACTATGGTACTGTTCTTTGCGTCAATGTATTGGGTGCCCATCGTGCCGATGTCATCTTCTTTTGAGAAGAGAACGATATTATGGGGTGTCATATCGGAAACTTCATTTCCCTGTAATGTGGAATTGACGAGAGTGATTGTGTTATTTCCTTTCAGTACAGCCGCTTTTGTCCGGTCGGCAATGACTTTTGAATCGGTAATGGTGACATCGCCTTTGGAGTAAATGCCGTGGGAGCGGAGACCTGTCGTAGAGAAAGTTCCGTTTTCGGCGATGAAGATACCGCCGCCGTCACGGACAGCAATGGCGGGAGAGAATTCGCCTGATGTGGAAACTTCCGTATTTACTGTTTTCATCATGGCTTTCATGGAAATAGAAACGCCTGCCGCGTGATTTCCTGCTGTATGAACTTTGGAGTCCGTCAGATTGATGTAGGTGCTCTTTGCATATCCGTAAGCACCGGATGCACCCGTGCCTTCAGAAGAAATATCTGCTCCTGTGAGGCTTGCTCTGCCGCCGTGGGTGGCAAGGAGAGCCGCGTTGAGACCGTATAATTCGGAGCTTTCCGGCTGTGTGCTGTCTCCGGTTTTTGTGATTTTTGCATTTTTGGCGGTGATGTATGCCATGGGGACGCGGAGTGCGTTTTCATCTTCTTTGGAAGAAGCATATGTTCCGTCATCATAAGCACCGTCTGTATCAAGCTCTGCGGCTGCCGTCCCTTGTTCGACTACCGTTTTCTTTACTTCTGGAGCTTTTTCTTCTTCGGGAGCGGTTTCTGTTTCAGGGAGCGGAGCGGGTTCGGGGACATTGACCGGTTCGGTCACTTTTGGAGCAGGTGCTTCAGGAGACAGGTTCTTAAATGTGCCTGCTTCGACAGAGGCCTGAACATCGGCAACAGTCAGGTCAAGACCGCGGAGAAGTGCATCGGTGTAATTGACTTCTTTTGCCGTGCTTTCATCCGGTGAAACCGTTTCGGATTTTACGGGTCCTTCGTTCTTTTCTTTTTCAAGTTCTTTCATTTTTTCTACAGCCGCTCTGTACGGATCGAGAGGCGTATCGCCTGCCGGAGGTGCGGCAAAAGACGGTACGAAACCTGATAAAACCATGGCACAGAGAAGAGCTGTCATTTTTGTGTGTTTCATAGAGACCTCACTTTTATTTTAATGAATACTATAGGACTTATTAACAACATTATTTTACAACATAAACATGGAATTGTCATTTGTGGAGACAGGCGGACGTTTTTATTTTGAAGTGTTTGTTTAAAAATAAAGAAGCGGGAAATATATTTTCTGCGGACTCATAAAAAAGTTGTTTTTTTGTTTTGATTTCCATTCAAATTTATGAGTTTGCTATAATAAAAGAAAACGAAAAACGAGGTAGATTATGTTTACGATAGGTTGTCATTTATCGGTATCAAAAGGGTATCTCCATATGGCAAAGGAAGCTACGTCCATAGGAGCAAATACATTCCAGTTTTTTCCGAGGAATCCGAGAGGCGGTGCATCGAAACCGCTGGTGCCCGAAGATGTGGAAGCACTTTCGGCTTGGATGAAAGAGCATCGTTTCGGGAAAATACTTTGTCACGGTGCTTACACAATGAACGGAGCGTCTTTGAAAGAAGATGTCCGTAATTTTGCACGCCAGGCGATACGGGAAGATTTGGTTAAAGTGTCCCAGTTGCCGGATTGCTTATATAATTTCCACCCCGGAACGCATTTGAAACAGGGTGCGGAGAAAGCGATTCCTCTCATTGCGGATATGGTGAATTTTGCGATGGACTATGAGGATTTGAATACGACGGTCCTTCTCGAAACGATGGCGGGAAAAGGAACAGAAGTGGGCCGCTCTTTTGAAGAGCTGGCGGATATTATAGAGAGGGTGGAGAGGAAAGACCGTATCGGCGTTTGCCTTGACATCTGCCATGTCTATGACGGCGGCTATGATATAGTCAATGATTTGGACGGCGTTCTTGACAGTTTTGATAAAGTCATAGGACTGGAACGGCTTAAGGCAATCCATTTGAATGATGATAAAAATCCGATGGGCAGTCAGAAAGACAGGCATGAAAAAATAGGAAAAGGAACAATCGGGCTGGAAGCTTTTGAACGCATTATCAATCATCCGGCGCTGCGGGATCTTCCTTTTTATCTGGAAACACCTAATGATTTGGCAGGGTATAAAGAAGAAATAGAAATATTGAAGGCGCTCAGAAAGGAGTAACTTTATGGGAAAACTGCAAAATATATGGGAACGGGTCCGGCGGCAAAGTGCGGCAGGCGTATCCCGATTCCGCAGTGCGGCGGTCTTAGCGGTTGTATTCTTTTTACTTATTACGGGCCGCGTGACAGTCATGTCGTCATCAGGAAATATTTCGATGGAGGAATTATTTCCCGAAAGCATTTTGTACATAATGACCGCTTTGGTGACGACTCTTCTTTTTTCCGTGCTTTGGCGGATAGGGCTGGAGCGGAAAGATAAAGTAAAAAATGTTTATGAGCTCGTGAATATACCGGTGCTGGCAGGTTCGTATTTCCTCTGGCAGATGATGCCTATGACTTCTTATTTCGTCATGTATCTGGGAGGCGTGATTTTTTGCCTGCCCTGCCTTTCCATATATGTTTTGTGGACCGGGCAAACAAAGGGGCTTTTTCCCCACATATTCGGTTCGTTTTGGAAAGCTTCGGGCATCGGTCTTTTGACATTTTTGCTCGGCGGTATCTGCCTTTTATCTATTGATAACCTTCTCTTACACGTCTTTTGGGGCTGGTGGCATGTGCTGTTTGCCTTTTCCTCTGTTTTGGCTCTGCTTTTATTTCTGTCGTATCTGCCGCAGACGGGGGAAGAAAAACGGTCACCCATGCTTTTCTTCCTGCTCCAACGGATTTTTATGCCCGTGTATATTGCTATTTTAGGGATTTTATATATCTATATCGGAAAAATCATAGTCGCAGGAACGATGCCGGTGGGAAAAATGAACTGGTATGCTTCTTTTGCCGTGGCGGTATACTGCCTCTTTTATTTCTGCCTTCATGAAGAGGAGAATAAGAGAAGCCGTCTGTTTTTGCGTTTCGGGGCACTGGCCTTATTTCCCGTTATGATTGTCCAGGCGTGGGGGATTTATATCCGCTTTGATGCTTACGGACTTACGACCGCCAGGTATGCCTCTATGGTTTGTAATTTTTTCGGTTTTCTTACGGTTTTGTCGGCACTGCTCAGAAAACGGGCAAGACTTTTATTCCTTATTGCCGGCGTTTTCGGGGTTGTTTGCAGCCTGACGCCTTTGAATATCATTGACGTGCCTGCCAAAGACCAGTGGACACGTCTGGATAAAGTACTTTCCGCCTATGATATGCGCAAGGGAAACAAAATTATCATGGCAGAACAAATGACAAAGGAAGATAAAGACAGTTTGCGCAGTGCCTATCGGTATTTGGCGTATGATCCGGGGCGGTGGAAATATCCTGTCGTGGAAATGATGAAAAAAGATAAAGATTTGCGCTCGTTGTTGAATATCTACAGAGAAGACAGCCATATCGATCTGTTTAACAGATGGGAAACAATTCCCGTTGACGGTTATAAGAACATGTATATATTTGACGTGACAGCGGACGAAACGGAGGGCGAAGAAGTTGTCCGTATTATAACAGCGGACGGTGAAAAAGAAATTCCGCTTGCGCCTTACCGACGGCAGATAGAGGGAAAAACAGAGGAGACAGGAAATGACAAATCTCTGTTGATTTACAACATCAATGAAAACCGGAAAATATACTTCGAAAATATACGGATACCGAAAGAAAAAAATGGCGGAGAGTATTATTTACACGGCTATTTGCTGGAAAAATAAAGAGAGGAGCTTTCCATGAAATTTATTCATACCGCCGACTGGCATCTGGGCAAGCTGTTCTATGGGGAATACTTGACGGAAAACCAGGAGTGGATTTTAAAAAACCGCTTTCTTACGATTTTGGATGAAGAAAAGCCGGATGCGGTCATTTTGGCAGGCGATGTGTATGACCGTTCTGTGCCGCCTGCAGAAGCGGTGATGCTTTTTGATGAAATGATTTCTGAAATTGTGGGCAAACGTCATTTGCCTTTCCTCGTTATCAGCGGAAATCATGACAGTGCGGAGCGTATTTCCTTTGCCGGCTCCATTCTCAAAAATTCGGGACTTTATATATACGGTGACCTGAAACGGACAGAGCCGGTCATTTTGAAAGATGAGTATGGAGAAGTGGCATTTGTACCTCTCCCCTATGCGGAACCGGGAAAAGTGAGGGAAGCGTTGGGGGTCGATGTGCATACCCATGAAGAGGCGGAGCTTGCACTGTCCCGTTTTCTTCTGGAAAAAATCCCGCATGTCCAAAGAAAAATAGCTATTGCCCATGAATTTGTGGCGGGCGGAAAAGAAAGTGACTCGGAGAGACCGCTTTCCATCGGCGGAACGGATCAAATTCACGGCTACGTATTTGACGGCTATGACTATACCGCCCTCGGTCATTTGCACGGACCGCAGAAAGCCGGCGGAAGTGACAAGATACGTTACAGCGGAAGTCTTTTAAAATATTCTTTCAGTGAAGCGACCCAGAAAAAAGGAATCATTGTAGGAAATATAGACGGAAACGGAGAGGTGGAAACGAAATTTGTTCCTATGAAACCGCTCCATGATGTACGCATTATCAGGGGGACTTTTGAGGAACTTATGAAAGCGGAGGATCCTTGCCCCGATGATTTCCTTATGGCGGAGCTTATGGATGAAAGACCGGTTATTGACGGTATGGCAAGACTCCGTACGAAATATCCGAATATGATGACTATCCGTTCTCTCCGGAAAATCAGTACGGACAGCGGAAACAGAAATTTCAATCTTGCAAAAAAAGTAGATGCGCTGGATATGTTCCGTGTTTTTTATAAAGAATTTCAAGAAAAGGAATGGACGGCTGAAGAGGAAACCTATATGAAAAAAATTTGGGAAGAGCTGCAAAAGGAGGACTTATGAGACCGGAAAGACTGACAATAAGTGCCTTCGGACCGTATCCGGGTGAAGAACGGCTGGATTTCAGCAAACTCGGCGGACATTCTCTCTTTCTCATATGTGGACCTACGGGAGCAGGGAAGTCCACGATTTTAGATGCGATTTGCTACGGACTTTACGGCAAGACAAGCGGCTCTGTCCGCTCCGGTGAAGCCATGCGGAGCAATTATGTGGGACTTGACAGGGAAACCTATGTGGAATTTGATTTTGCCTCGGGAGATAAACATTACCGCGTCCACAGAATGCCTACCCAACTTTTGGAAAGACAGAAAGGGGATAAAAGCAAGCCTGTCGAGAAAAAATCGAAAGCCGAGCTTTATGAAATTGACGAAAACGGCAACGAACTGCGTATGATCACCGCCAAAGGGGTCGATCAGGAAGTGGAAAAAATTCTCGGCGTGGGAGCGGAACAGTTCCGCCAGATTATTCTTTTGCCCCAAGGTGATTTCCGTAAACTTTTGCTCGCCGATTCCTCAGACCGCCAGCGGATTATGCAGCAGCTTTTCCGGACAAAGACGTACCTTGCTTTTGAGAAAAAATTACAGGACGAAACGAAAAAGCTGGAGAATGATTATGAGCAGGGAAAACGGACAAGAGAAACGCTCCTCGAAACCTGTCATGTGACTTCGGAAGAAGAATTACATGAAAAGGCGGAAGGAAATAAAAAACAACTGGCAGAAAAAGAAAAAGTGATGCAAAGCTTATCGGAAAAGCAGGAAAGTTTTCAGAAGAAATACGATGAGGCGCACATGCTTTTCAGTGCTTTTGAACGTTTGGAAAAGGCGGCGGCACGGCTTAAGGAACTGGACGGCGAAAAAGAGAAAGTAGCGGAATGCCGTCATAAAGTAAAAATGATTAAAGCTTCCCAACTGGTGACGGAAGAATGGGCGGAGGCGGAAAGCACAAGAAAACAGTGGAAGCAGACGGAGTCATCGTTGCAGTCTGTTATGAAAGGGTTGCCGCAAAAGGAAAAAGCCAAGGAAGACGCCGCAAAAGAACGGGACGCATTAAAAAAACAGGAACCGGAACAAAAGAAAAGACTGGAAACCAAGGGGAAATTGGAGCAATACAGAGGTCCGGCGGCTTCTTACGGTGCGGCGGTGAGTGATGCGGACAAGTACAAAAAAATCTATGAAGATGTTGTAAAAACAGAATCGGAGCTGCAAAAAAAAGCGGACATTTCAGAAAAAAAGGCGGAGCAGGAACGAAAAAACTGGCTTTGCCGGAATGAAATATTTCTTCACGGACAGGCATTTGTGCTGGCAGAACAACTGGAAACCGGAAAGCCCTGTCCCGTTTGCGGAGCGACCGAGCATCCTCATCCCGCAACGGCAGGGGCGGACCGCGTGACCGAAGAAGATGTGCGGTCAGCGGAAAAACTCATGCAAAAAGCGGAGGCGGCAAGCAAAGAGGATAAGCAAAAGGCCGAGGAATACAGAGCGAAAAATGTGACAGTCGCCAAAGAAAACCGGGATAAAGCGGTCACCGTTTTGGGGGAACTGGAAAAAAATCTCCCCCGGGAATACAGGAATTTGGAAATTCTGGAAAGGGAAATAGAAAAAATTTCCCGTGATACGGAAGCCTTCGACCGGGCTTTGGAATCGGCGGAAAAAAAGCATAAAGAGGCAGACTTGCTGTTTCAAAATGAAATCAAGCAGAAGGAAATTTTGGCAGAGCAGGAAAAACAGCTCCGCGTAAAGTCGGAAGAACAAATTGTACAACTGCGTATAAAAGTGGAACAGGCAGGTTTTGAAAGTCTGAATCAGTGTAATGATTACAGGAATGAGCAGAAAATGCTTGCCGGCTATGAAGACTCACTCCGCCGTTATGATCAGGCGGTCCATGCAGAGCAGGAAAAAATCAAAGACGAAACGGCATTGACAAAAGATAAAGAAAAGCCGGATATGAAAACCTGGGAAGACGAGCGGTTGGCTCTTTTAGGAGAAATCAAGCGGGCAGCTACAGAAAAAGCGGCACAGGAAACGGAATGGAAACAGCAGAAAGAAACGCTTGAAAAACTGGAAGCATTGGCAAAGAAAGAAGCAGAAACAGGAAAGAAGTATCAGCTCGTTTCCCATTTATGGGACATTGCCAGAGGAAAAGATACAGGGATTAACCTGGAACGTTTCGTTTTAGGTGCACTTCTCGATGCAGTGACAGAAAAAGCAAATCTCCGTCTGACAGAAATGAGCAGCCGCCGTTATGAACTTCTCAGGAAAAGAGGAGAACGGGCGGACGCGAGAAAAACGGCGGGCCTCGATTTGGAAGTTTTTGATGCGAATACGGGAAGAGCAAGACCGGCGGCCACTCTCTCGGGAGGGGAAACTTTTCTTGCCTCCCTCTCGCTTGCTTTGGGACTCGCCGATGTAGTCAGGGAGTATGCAGGCGGTATTCATCTCGATGCCATGTTTATTGATGAAGGTTTCGGCACTCTCGATTCGGAGTCACTCGACCTTGCCATGAAAACACTGCAACAGATGAAAGGGGAGAACCGTCTGGTCGGACTCATTTCCCATGTAGGCGGACTGGAAGAACGGATACCTGCGAAATTGAGGGTGAAAAAGACACTGACCGGGAGTACCGCTGCTTTTGAAATCGGATAAACACAATAAAAAAGGAAGAACCCTGTGACTGTGACAGGATTCTTCCTTTTTTGCATGCTTTAGCCGTCCGGTTTGACCGGCTTATTTTTTCACGGCAATAGAGAAATAATTCTTTTTCCCTTTGCGGACAATGATGAATTTTCCGTTCGTGTTCGGGTGGGCGGAAATATTTGCTTCCGTATCCCTGATTTGCTCGCCGTTGACGCGGATAGCACCGTTGGTGACATCTTCTCTGGCCTGGCGTTTTGATTTTTCTACGCCTGCTTCCACAAGAGCCTCTACGATATTGACAGGCGCAGCAGCGACTTCGCCGCCCTTTGTATTTCTGAAAGCTCCTTCGATTTCCTCTCCCGTCAGTTCCTGGATATGACCGGAGAAAAGAGCCTCCGTGACTTTTACTGCCTGGGCAAGACCTTCTTCGCCGTGGACAAAGCGGGTGATTTCTTCTGCCAGACGCTTCTGTGCCGTTCTGTGTTCCGGATGATCTTCCACTTCTTTTCCGAGGGCCTCGATTTCCTCTTTCGTGAGGAATGTGAAATATTTCAGATACTTCACCACATCGCGGTCATCCTGATTGAACCAGAACTGATAGAATTCATAAGGCGACGTCTTTTTTGGATCAAGCCATACCGCACCGCCGGCGGTTTTTCCGAATTTCGTACCGTCCGCTTTCAGCATGAGCGGTATCGTCAATCCGAAAGCTTCCGGGTTTTCACAAGTTTTGCGGATCAGGTCAATTCCGTTCGTGATATTGCCCCACTGGTCGGCACCGCCGATTTGGAGTTGGATACCGTATTTCTCGTAAAGCATTTTATAGTCGATGGACTGGAGAATCTGGTAAGAAAATTCGGTAAAGGAAATCCCCGTTTCCAAACGTGACGCTACAACGTCTTTGGCAAGCATCGTATTGATATTGAAAAGTTTTCCGTAATCACGCAAAAAATCAAGAAGTGTCAGTTTGGAAAGCCAATCATAGTTATTGACAAAGGAAAAATTGCCGTCACCGCCGAAAAGTTTTTTCATCTGTGCTGTCAGGCAATCCGCATTGTGCTTTACCTGTTCTTCCGTCTGGAGAACACGCTCCGTTTTTCTTCCGCTCGGATCGCCGATAGAACCTGTGCCTCCGCCGATGAGAATCACGGGACGGTGACCTGCCAGCTGGAAACGTTTCAAAATCATGAAAGGAATCAGGTGGCCGATGTGCATGCTGTCCCCGGTCGGGTCAATGCCGCAGTAAAGAGAAATTTTCTTCTCGCCTACCAGCTTATATAAGCCCTCTTCATCAGTCTGCTGGTTAATGGCACCGCGCCATGCAAGTTCATCAATAATATTCATCAAACTCCGCCTTTCTTTTAAAAAATATCCTATATATCATTTCGGATTTTCAGTTTCATTTATTTACAAATATAGCATAAATAAAAAGATAAACATAATTTCTTTTTATTTCGACGGTCGTTTGCCTGACAGATTCGGAACGGGTAGTTTAAAAACATTTCATTCTTCTGTTACGGGATACGGGTCGCTTCGGAAAATCCATTTTGATAAAATACGGCCGCCGCTCCGTCAAGTGCATTTCTGTTGGAGGTAAGAAAGGAGATGCAGGGAAGGAACGGAAACAGCGGGCATGGGCCGATAAGTACATAAATACGTATTGACGAAAGTTCGGGGGGTAGCATAATGAAATAAATATATATTTTAAAGAGAGGAAGGGGCGTTTTTATGAATAAGGCATATCGTGTGATTTGGAGTCAAGTCAAGCATTGTTATGTGGTTGCCTCGGAATTGGCAAAGAATCATACAAAGAATGGCGGGCGTGCGGTTTATAAGCAAAGCATCGCACTCCTTTGTGCCGTTTTTTGTGCAGCGGATATGGAGTAGTCGGAGCGGCAGATACTGCCGTTGGTACCGGTTCCGGTGTAGCCTATGGCACAGGCAGCAGTGCGCCGAAAGCGGAAAACGTAGCGATCGGCAAAAATGCAACTATTTCTTATTCCAATGGAGCTAGCGCAGCTACAGGCGATGTAGTGATCGGTAATGGCGCCCGTACAAATAACTATGTCAGCCAGGGCGGGGGCATAGCTCTTGGCGCCGGTGCGTTTTCGGAAAATATGGCCGGCGCACAGGAAAGAGGTTTTAACTTTAATCAAACGACTTTTAAAGGGTGCGGCTTTTTTGGTATGCGATCTCCCTTTATTCCTGCAGACCCGACCAAAGTGGCGACCGGGATAGCCATCGGGCAAAACAGTTATGCTCGGTCGGGCGGTGTAATGCTGGGGACCCATAACTATAAAGGCGATATTGCAGACACCACTGTGGATACCGGCTCGATAGCAAGCATGCGGTCCCATGAGGTAAGTGTTAATGCGACATCGGCGTCAACAGTTTCAACAATTCTGCGTTTGGCGTAGTCAACGGGGCGTACGCTGCTATTACCGGGGCGTATGATGGGGAAATTTGAGATCTAATGCGGCGCAAAATTTTGGGGCGACTATCACAGGTTCTTTGAACAGCATTGAATCGAAAACAGCATCGTCTAATTACTCAGGCGTGGCCAACAGTATTATTGGCGTTGCAAATAGAGAATTCAATGCCAATGGGGCGTTGATCTTTGGTGCGGGTAACGAAATCACGAATTCTGTCGCCGATATTTATTCGGCACCCACCAGTGGCGGCAATTCTCCAAAGGAGTTGCAGCAGCGCTTAATGATTGCCATAAAAGCTGCTGAAAGCGGTGGCTCCACTATGGCAATCGGTGGCGGTAACAAAGCCGATTACACACAGAAAACACAGATTACCGGTGTCAACAATACCGTTACAGGTACAGCGGATACGATTGCCAAATTGAATTATGTATCCGGCTTTAAAAATACAGTAACCAATGCGTCCAATAACATTGTCATGGGTAACGATCATACGGTTACAGCCGACAATACTGTTGCCATCGGCGGCCTTTCCGGTGCAGATGCCCGCTCCGTTGCCAATACGACTTCGATCGGGTATGACGCAAAAGTTAATCAGGAAGGTGGTGTAGCTCTTGGTTACAAGTCGAATGCCACGGTAGATAAAGGAGCAGCGGGATATGATCCGACTACGGGAACAGCCTCGACAGAAACCAACTCCACCTGGAAGGCTACATCGGCAGCTGTTTCTGTAGGTGATGTAGGAAATGGCATTACACGTCAGATTACCAGCGTAGCAGCGGGGATAGCGGATACGGACGCTGTCAATGTGGCACAGTTAAAGCAAGCCGTTGCCGGAGCTTCTAACAGGATTAATAAACTGGGTGACCGTGTAGATAGAGTCGGTGCAGGGGCTGCTGCACTAGCGGCTCTTCATCCCCAAGATTTTGACCCGGATGATAAATGGGATTTTGCGGCAGGCTATGGCAATTATAAGGGTGCTCATGCGGTCGCGGTAGGTGCTTTCTATCGTCCTAATGAAGATACCACGTTCTCTGTAGGAGGCTCTTTTGGTGGCGGTGAAAACATGGTGAATGTAGGTGTTTCTTGGAAACTCGGCCAGAAGAATACTATTTCCCGTTCCCGTGTCTCGATAGCCAAGGATATGCTGGCCATGAAAAACCAGATTGAAGTGCTGACGAAAAAGCTGGAATCCTATGAATCAGGAAAGCCTGCCCGTGCAGTGAGTGTATCTGCCGGTGCGATAACCTTCCCGGATGTGCCTGAAAATCATTGGGCTTATGCGTATGTGAAATCTTTGGCAGACAAAGGATATCTGCAGGGCTATTCGGATGGAGAATTCAAGGGGGACCGTGCGATGACCTGCTATGAATATGCGGCAATCATTTACCGGGCTTTACAAAACGGAGCACCTTCTGACGGTACAATGGCTCGTTCTGTAGATGAGTTCGGACCTGAACTGGTTAAGGTACAAAATATTGACCGGTTCCGTGTAGATCGCATTTCCGGTAAGGATAACGACCGTAATAAGGTAGAACGTGTCCGCATCAACGATAAAGACAATGCGGAGAAAAATGATTATCGTGATGTCTATGGTTCACGTATAGCCAAATAGCGGTACGTTACGATAAAGAGAAGATAGAAACAGAAATATTAATAAAAGTCGGAGCTTGCAGAACATGTGCAAACTCCGGCTTTTTGCTGTCCTTCGGATTAATGTTTTACAGATTTTATGTGGAACGCTGACATTTCTCTTACATCATTTTGCTACAATCACAATATATCTATAGGAGGTGTAGCTGCATGAATAAAAAATGGAGATACCGGATAGCTTTGGGACTGGCTTTGTCCTGCTGTCTGGGCATCGGGGCTGTGCGGGCTGATGAGGTACAGATCAAATCGTATATTGTACATGCTGACTCGTACCAATTGCCATATATGGGCAGTGAAAAAACTTTTAATCACCATATCAACCCGGGATATGGTTCGGCTCTGGCTCTGAAAGGCATCAAAGCAGACGGGACACTCGAATTTTATGCCATTACCGATCGTGGTCCTAATGGTGATATCCCGGGATATAGAAAAAACGGGAAGAAAATGAGCGGCAAATTTTTTCCGGTGCCTGATTTCGCACCGTCCATCGGTGTCATCACCGTACGTCCCGGGCAGAACCGGGCTGATATTACAGCATCAATCCCGCTGAAAGTCAATGGCAGGGTAATTACAGGTAAACCTGTACCGGTCGGTATGACAGGTTCTACAAAGGAAATAGCACTCAGCTTTGATATGAAAGATCTGGGAACGGACGTAAACGGTCTGGACACAGAAGGACTGGCTGTTGATAAAGATGGTCATTTCTGGATTAGTGACGAATACGGGCCATTTATTGTAAAAGCCGATAAAAACGGCAATATACTGGAAAAATTTTCTCCCGGCGCAGGACTGCCGCATATACTTGCCAGCCGTGTTCCCAACCGGGGCAGTGAAGGGCTGACTATCGACGAAAACGGGCATATCTTTGCTCTTGTCCAGAGTCCGCTCAATGTTGATGGCAAAACAGCTAAAACGGCAAAATATACACGTATTGTAGAACTGGATCCGGTAACAAAAGAAACCAAGATGTATGCGTATCCTATCGATACGGGCTATAAAAATACAGGTGCAGCCAAGCTTGGCGATATGACGTCTATCGGTCATGGGCAGTTCCTTATGATTGAACAGGGGAAACAGCACGGTGTCATGCAGAATCTTATTTATAAGATAGACCTGAATGAGGCTACTCCTGTAGCAGATAACGGAGATTTGGAATATGGCCGTTTGGAAGGAAAAATGACACCTGCGAAAAAAGAACTCGTCTTGGATCTGCGCGCCCACGGCTGGAATATTGAAAAGGCTGAAGGCCTGGTATTATTACCGGACCGCAGGACGATAGCCGTTGTCAACGACAATGATTTCGGTATGGACATCGATGTGCAGGATCCTAAAGTTCCGTCCGCCAACGTATCAGATTATACTTATGACAGCGATAAAAAAGTCATGATATACGATAAAGACAAAACAGTTCATAAAATAGCGTTCCGTCTTAAGAAAAATGCAGCATCTGAGCAGGAAAGCCAGATATGGTTCTTCACATTGCCAAAAGCATTGTAAAAAAACTGCAACAGCAGATAATCAAAAAAGCCATGAGGAAATATCACTATGGCTTTTTTATTTTGTGGGAAAATAAACCGTCGGACGGAAGACTATGAAAATCATATTGAATCATGCTGTGCCGCAGAAAATTCATTTAAATCGTTTTTGGGGGACTCGAATCATTCGGTATGTAAAAAGATTGACCGCCGATTCTTTATTCCTCTGCGGGAATTTGCTATACTTTAATTATGAATATTTTCGATATAGAGGTGGCTTATGCATTTTACGTTCAATCATAATAATTTCAATGTGCTGGACTTACAGAAAAGCATTTCTTTTTATGAAAAGGCGCTGGGACTTCATGTGGTCCGTGAGAAAAAAGCGGACGACGGGTCTTTTATACTCGTTTATCTCGGCGACGGGAAAACGGAGCATACTTTGGAACTCACCTGGCTGCGGGACAGAAAAGAACCGTATAATCTGGGAGAAAATGAATTTCATCTTGCTTTTGTGACGGATGATTTTGAAAAAGCGCATGCAAAGCATAAGGAAATGGGTTGTATCTGCTATGAAAATCCTGCGATGGGCATTTATTTTATCAGTGATCCCGACAATTATTGGATTGAAATTATTCCGGAAAAATTATGATGAATCCTGTTTTTCAAAGAACGGCACGCCTGATCGGTGAAGAGGGACTGGCAGTTTTGGCAGAGAAACGGGTCGTTGTTTTCGGTATCGGCGGTGTCGGTTCTTATGCGGCAGAGGCACTGGCAAGAAGCGGCGTGGGTCATCTCATCTTTGTGGACAAAGATGTGGTGGATGTTTCCAACATCAACCGCCAGCTTGTAGCGGATTTTACTACTGTGGGACGGTATAAGGCGGAAGTGATGGCGGAGCGGGCCGTACGGGTGAATGAAAATTGTGATGCCCGTGCAGAAATAAAATATTACCGGCCGGAGAACAGTGCATGGTTGGAAGAGCTTCATGTAGATTTTGTGATTGATGCTGTTGACGATGTACCTGCGAAAATTGCCCTGGCCTGTGAGTGCAGCCGTCTCGGAATTCCCATGATTTCTTCTATGGGCACGGGAAACAGACTGCATCCGGAATGTCTTATGATTTCCGATATTTACAAAACTTCGGTATGCCCTTTGGCAAGAAAAATCAGAAAAGCTTTACGGGAAAAAGGAATTTCCCGTTTGCCCGTTGTATATTCAACGGAGATTCCCGTGAAAGTACACGGCGAGGGATATGCCCCCGGTTCAGTTTCTTTTGTTCCTCCCGTTTCGGGTATGATGATGGCCGGGTATGCAGTGAGAACTTTGTTAAAGGAGGGCGGATATGACAACGATCAGACATCCTGAGTGGATTACGCCTTCCGTCAACGGAGAGCCCCACTTCGGTTATGACCAGGAGTGGTATCCCCAGAAACGCCAGAAGCTGGCGGGGTGCGGGCCGACGGTAGGAGCGATGACGGTTGCCTATGTGCAAAGGAAACATAAGGGAATTTCTGTCGCCACGAGAGACGCGGCGGAAAAAATCATGCTCCGGATCTGGAAATATGCGACGCCCCGTATGCACGGACTGTATAAACCGAGGTGGTTGGGAGAGGGATTGAACGGTTATTTCCGCGATGAAAATCTTCCTTTCCGTGCAGAGGTGCTTTCCGTTTCTTCCGTGCGCCTTCTTGCACCCCCTCTTGACAAGGTGAAAGCTTTTATTGAAGAGGGAATCCGTGCCGATGCGCCTGTGGCATTTCTGAATCTCCACAGCGGCGGAGAGCCGATACCCTATCACTGGCACTGGATGCTTCTTGTGAGAGTTGAAGAAAAGGACGGACGTATTCTCTGCACCCTTTGGGACGAAGGAAAAGAATATGTTTTTGATTTAAGGTCTTGGCTGTCAAAGACAAAATTCGGCGGCGGATTTGTACGGATTGTCGGTTTATAAAGAAATAAAAAGTGTCTTTCTCCGGAGAGGCACTTTTTTTATGCATGCGATTCTGTATAATGAAATAGATAATTCATAAAATTCAGAAAATACGGAACAGAGAAATATGAAAAAATTCATCATCGGAAAAAGTGATGCCGGGAAAAGATTGGACCGTTTCATGGAAGAAGAGGCGGGCTGGCCGCGCAGTCTTTTAATGAAAGCGATACGGACAAAAAAACTGAAAGTGAACGGAAAGAAACAGGAAGCGGCATACCGCACGGAAGAAGGCGATGAAATCGTTTCTTATGTGCTTGAGCGGACGGGGGAAAGTGATTTTTCCGTCGTTTATGAAGATGACAATATCCTGATTGCCGATAAAAAAGCTGGTCTTCTTTGCATGGACAGTACAGGAAAAACAAAACGCACTTTGATTGACGAGGTAAATGCGTATCTGGCGGAAAAGCGGGAAAAGCCGGCTTATATGGTGCACCGTATCGATTTTCACACGAGCGGACTTATGGTGATTGCCAAGACGGAAGAAAGCAAGGAAATTCTTGACAGACTGATAAAAAACAGGGAGATTCACAAAACCTATCTTTGTGTCGTTTTGGGAATGATGGAACAAAAGTCAGGAACGCTGACCCATTATTTATTTAAAGATGCAAAGAAAAATAAGGTATTTTTATCGACGGTTCCCGTAAAAGGCGCAAAAACGGCGGTGATGTCCTACCGGGTGAAAGCAGAAAAAAACGGACTCTCTCTCGTGGAATGTGATTTGCTGACAGGGAGAACGCACCAGATACGAAGCCAGCTTGCTTCTATCGGACACCCTCTTCTCGGGGACGACAAGTACGGGAAAAAAGAAATCAACCGGCGGTACCGGGAAAAAGGACAACTTCTCTGTGCCCGTCGTTTATCTTTTGAGGTCAAGGAAAAGAATATTTTGTCCTATCTGGACGGCCACAGTTTTACGGTCTCGCAAGTATCTTTCAGAAATAAATATTTCTCCCGCCAATGATAAGATAAACTGTTTTTGTATGAAAAATTTCATAAAACAGATAAAAATTTGAAAATTTGTATTGGCAGAAAAGCGACTTTGCGTTATGATAATAAAAATATAAAGAGTAAACCAAAGAACACGGGCGGATAAAAAGGAGCGTTCCGAAGGAACAAAAGCAGACCGTGTTCTTTATTGAAAAAATTATGGAGCAGAGGAAAATGGGAGAAAGAGATGCATTCAAATCCCGTCTGGGATTTCTTTTAGTTAGCGCAGGTTGTGCGATCGGTATAGGAAACGTATGGAAGTTTCCCTATATAACAGGTCAGTACGGCGGCGCTGTTTTTGTTTTATTTTATCTGGCTTTTCTTGTACTCATGGGGATTCCTGTCATGACGATGGAGCTTGCTGTCGGGCGGGGAAGCCGCAAAAGTGCAGTGCTGGGGTATAAGAAACTGGAACCGGAAGGAAGTTCTTGGCATATCCACGGCTGGTTCTGCATTGCCGGCTGCTATTTGCTCATGATGTATTACACCACCGTATCTGGCTGGATGGTGGCGTATTTCTGGAAGTTTATCAACGGTACGTTCAGCAATGTACCTAAAGAGGCGATGGGTGGTATTTTCGGTGCCATGCTCGGAAATCCTGTAGAAATGGGGATTTTCATGGCAATTACCGTTTTCGTCGGCTTTGCGGTTTGCGGTTTCGGTGTGCAGGGCGGACTCGAAAGGGTCAATAAGCTGATGATGATGGGGCTTTTGATTCTAATTCTTGTACTTGCAGGAAACAGTTTGTTTTTAGAAGGCGGCGGAGAAGGGGTAAGGTTCTATCTTCTTCCCGACTGGGACAGAGCGGTCGAAGCGGGTATCGGAAATGTAGCGGCTGCCGCAATGAACCAAGCATTTTTTACATTATCCCTTGGTATTGCGGCGATAGAAATTTTCGGCAGCTACATGTCGGATTCTTTTACGCTGACCGGTGAAGCCGTGCGCATTACACTGCTTGATACATTTGTGGCTTTTATGTCGGGACTGATTATTTTTCCCGCCTGCTTTGCCTATGGCGTTCATCCTGATCAGGGGCCGTCGCTTATTTTCATCACCTTGCCGCAGATTTTTACGCATATGCCGCTCGGAGAACTCTGGGGCGCTCTGTTTTTTGTATTCATGACATTTGCCAGCTTTTCAACGGTAACGGCCGTTTTCGAAAATCTGATTGCCTGCTCGATTGATAATTTCGGCTGGTCCCGCAAAAAAGCAGTTTTGGTGAACCTGGTACTTATTTTCTTCCTCAGCATTCCCTGTGTCCTCGGTTATAATTTGTGGAGCGACATGCATTTTATCGGGGCAAGAGATGTGCTGGACAGCGAAGATTTCATTGTAAGCAACCTGCTTCTTCCAGGAGGAGCACTCGTATATCTGCTCTTTTGTGTTACAAAATGGGGCTGGGGGTTCGACCGGTATATTGAGGAAGTCAATAAAGGCGACGGCATAAAAATGCCCGTTTTCTTAAAGCCTTATTTCCGGTATATTCTGCCCGTCTTGATTGCAGTCATTTTGATTCGCGGGCTGATCTGATAGAAAATGCTTCGCTTACAGGAAGCATAAGGAGGAAAGAAGCATGGAAGAAAGAGATAGTTTTAATTCACGACTGGGATTTCTTTTAGTCAGTGCCGGTTGTGCCATCGGTATAGGCAATGTATGGAAATTTCCTTATATCACGGGAGAATATGGAGGAGCGGTTTTTGTTCTTTTTTATCTCGCATTTTTGATTCTTCTCGGTATTCCTGTCGTGTCCATGGAACTTGCTGTCGGACGGGCCAGTAAAAAAAGTGCCCTCTGCGGTTTCCGTGCGTTGCAGCCGGAGGGGACATTCTGGCATCTTCACGGCTGGGTCTGCCTTGTCGGCCCCTTCATTCTCATGATTTATTACACCACCATTTCAGGATGGATGGTCGATTATTTCTGGAAATTTGTGAGCGGCACCTTTGTGAATGCCACGCCGGAGCAAGTGGGAGCAACGTTCGGGCAGATGGTTTCCGATCCCATGGAGCTCATGTTCTTTATGGGACTGACCGTTCTCGTGGGATTCCTCGTTTGCGTAGGCGGTGTGCAGGGAAGTCTTGAAAAAGTCACGAAATTTATGATGCTCGGCCTTTTGGGGCTGATTGTCATTCTTGCCGTAAACAGTCTGCTTCTTCCCGGCGGAGAAAAAGGGATAGAATTTTATCTTCTCCCCGACTGGAACAGAGCCGTCGAGGCAGGTCTCGGAAATGTGGCGACTGCAGCGATGAACCAGGCGTTTTTCACACTCTCTGTAGGCCAGGGCTCGATGGAAATATTTGCAAGCTACATGGATAAGAAAAATACTCTCGGCGGAGAAGCCATCCGCATCACCGCTCTTGATACTTTCGTAGCCCTTTTGGCAGGCCTGATTATTTTCCCCGCCTGCTTTGCCTTCGGTGTAGAACCCGGACAGGGACCTTCTTTGATTTTCGTCACACTTCCGAATATTTTCATCAATATGCCGATGGGACAGTTCTGGGGCGGACTGTTCTTTGTATTCATGACCTTTGCAAGTTTCTCGACCGTGACGGCGGTATTTGAATCGCTTATCGGAAACTGTATGGATAATTTCAACTGGAGCCGTAAGAAAGCGGTTTATATTTTACTTCCCCTCGTCTTTTTCGGAAGCATTCCCTGCGTCCTCGGATTCAGCGTTTGGGAAGACGTACAGATTATCGGAGCAAGAGGCATTCTTGACAGTGAAGATTTTATTGTCAGCAACCTTGTTCTGCCGCTCGGCTCACTCGTATTTGCCCTCTTCTGCGTTACAAAATACGGGTGGGGATTCGATAAGTACCTGGAAGAAGTGAATACCGGCGACGGTGTGAAATTCCCGGTATGGATCAAAACGTATTTCCGGTATGTTTTGCCGGCACTCATTTTTATCATTTTTATCAGAGGTATTATTTAATATCTTACCGTCCCTCCCTTTGGCGGGGCGGTTTTTGTATGCAATTTTTTAAAACAGTGAATAAAGTATAACTGAAACAGAAAGAAAACAGCACATTTATAGAAATAAATCATATATGGATAATCTGAGTGCATAAAACGATATGAGGTGCTATATTAATAAAAGATGTTCCCTATATTTATTATTTGAGGTGATACAATGGCTAATTATAATCCTTATGAAAATATGCTCCACGTACTCGATAAAGCAGCAGAAGTACTGGGGTACCAAAAGGAAGACTATGAATTCGTACGTTATCCGGAACGAGAACTGACTGTCAGCATTCCTGTTACTATGGACGACGGAAAAGTGCAGGTATTCTCGGGATACCGTGTCCAGCATAATACGGCGAGAGGAGCGGCTAAAGGCGGTATCCGCTACCATCCCGCATCAGATGAAAATGAAGTCAAAGCACTTGCCGCATGGATGACCATTAAAAATGCAATCGGAAATATTCCCTACGGCGGAGCGAAAGGGGGAATCAAGGTCGATCCCCATAAACTTTCGGAAAGAGAATTACAAAGACTTACCCGCGGGTATGTACGTAAAATATTCCCCATTATCGGACCCGATCAGGACGTCCCTGCTCCCGATGTCAATACAAACGGCCAGATTATGGCGTGGATAGCCGATGAATATGCCGTTCTTTCCGGAGCTTGGCAGCCCGGTGTCGTTACGGGGAAACCGCTTGTTACCGGCGGCTCTCTCGGACGGAATGAAGCGACGGGCAGAGGACTTACCCACACACTGGAAACATGGTGCGAAAAAAATAATAAAAAAATGAACGAACTTACCATGCTCGTTCAGGGATTCGGAAATGTAGGCTCTGTAGGCTCTCTCCTGATGCACCGGGCAGGTGTAAAAATCATCTGTGTAGGCGATATCAACGGCACATGGTACAAGCCGGAAGGACTCGATATCGAAGCAATGTACGTTTACGCTAACTCTCATGGCCGTTCACTCAAGGGCTATACCGAAGAAGGAGCATCTCTCATTGATGATGATAAACTTTTTGAACAGGACGTAGATGTAGTTTTCGTGGCCGCTATGGAAAACCAACTGAATGAAAACACCATGAGAAAAGTAAAAGCCGAACTCGTTCTCGAAGGGGCTAACGGACCGACCACGGAAGAAGCGGACGCCTACTTTGAAAAGCAGGGGATTGAAGTACTTCCCGACGTCATGTCCAATGTGGGCGGTGTCGTAGGATCTTACTTCGAATGGGTACAAAACCGCACCGGCTACTACTGGACGGAAGAAGAATATAATGAAAAATTAAAACTGAAAATGCGTCAAGGCTATGAAGATGTATTTACTATCAAAGAAAAATACAAAGTCACTTACCGTCTGGCAGCGTACATGCTCGCTTTACAACGTGTGGTAGAAGCACAAAAAATGAGAGGATTTTTAGGCTAATACAGGCAAAGAAAAAGGCATTCTCCCAAATGGGGAATGTCTTTTTTGTTTTGTAAAAATAAACGGAGCAAAAATCAAAGACAAAAGATTAATTATATTTAAGTTAAAATTTAATTGTATATAGATTATTGGAGTGTTATTATAATCATGTTTCAAAACATTTCTCATTTGCGATTAAATAACAGGAGATGCGGTAGTATGAAAAAAAGTAAATTATTTTTGATAGCAAGTACAGTAGCGTTGCTATCTCAAGGAAATGTGTTAGCTGCTGATGGAATTTATGAACTCAACCCGATAGTCGTTACAGCGGAAAGAAAAGAAAAAATTGATTTAGAGACACCTTCTACAGTAAAAATAATAACACAGAAAGAAATACAAAATAAAGGATATCAGTCTGTTTTTGCTGCTTTGGAAAACAGCATAGGTATAAGCAGTTTCTCTTATGGTCCTGACGGAAGAGACGGTGGTGGACATATAAGCCGTGTTTTGGTACGGGGAATGGATAAAGGAACATTGGTGTTGGTCAACGGGGCGCCTGTTAATATCATGAATTATGCGTCTACATCAGGTATTCCGGTTGAAGCAGTAGAAAAAATAGAAATTATAAAAGGCGCAAACTCTACCCTGTATGGTGCGGAAGCTATGAGCGGAGTGGTCAATATCATTACAAAACATAGCGGAGATTCCCATTTTACGACAAAAACAGGATATGGTAACTATCGACAGAATTTTGCTGTTGGTGCCACAGGGGATAAATATAACATTTGGGTACAAAGAGATTTTTATGATGCAATAGATCAGACAAGCCGGATATTTCCAAAGAAATCTACATATCAAGCAGAGAATAAAGGGTATAAAACCAGCTGGTATATGTCAGGAAACCTGACGGATAAATTAACCTTAGACTGGTCTCGTGTGGATAATCACCAAAATATTTGGTATATGATGAAAGATAAAGGCGGAAAAGCATTAGGAATACCACCGGCCAAATCAAGTATTTCAGATTATCATTCTATAAAAGACAATGTAAATTTAATTTATAATGATACTAATTCAGGATATCGCGCTATTTTGGCGTATAATAGCCGAAAACTGGATGGTAAAAAAGTTACTTACGGACCAAAAGGAAAGACAACAACGAAAAGAGTTAATGTACCATATCAGGTAAGAGGAATTACATTTGATAATCAAAAAATATGGACTTTTGATGAAGGAAGAAACACGGTAATCGGCGGTGTAACTTATAAGGGAGAGCATTATAACAGGCTGGACGATAAAAATAAAAAGGTATATCGCGACTCCTATAGTGCATATTTGTCATATGGCCATGAATATAACAGACAGTTTTCGACTATTTTAGGAATGCGTATGGAAGCTTATCAGGCTAACGGGTGGGATGACAAGCACAATGTTTTTCTTCCTCAGCTTCAATTTTTGTATAAAGTAAACAGTACATGGAGCCTTTATGGTAACATCGGCAAGTCTTTTGATATGCCGGCCATTAATTCAAAATACTATTCAAATGGAGTAACTAATTGGGGGTTGAAACCGCAAGAAGGTTGGACATATGAAATCGGGAGTAAATATATAAGCGGGAAAAACAGATTTAAAACAGCAATTTTTCATATGAGAATAAAAGATAAGTTTGAATGGGTAAAAGAAAATACAGTAAGGCCGGGAGGTGATCCAGATAAAAGTGTACAGATTAATGGAGGAGATTTCAGAAACAGTGGTATAGAAGTGGAGTATACCCATGTTATCAATGAAAATTGGATGTATAATGCAGGAATCACTTTACAAAATCCTAAAATTAACGGTTCCGGACGTTGGGTTCGTGACGCTGCAGGTTTGCAATATAATTTGGGATTTCAATATACTCGTCCCAAATGGACGGCAGGGGTAGATTTATTTGTAACAGGAAACAGAGAAGATGCTTATTATACCAACTTAGGCGAATACGCAAGCAAAAAAGGTGCAGACCACAGAGTTCCGGACAGAATAATGTTAAATTCAACGGTTCAATACCGTCCAACAAAGGGGCAGGCATTTACTTTAAACATGTACAACTTATTGGACAGAACTAATTGTACAAATAAATATGAAAATTGGGATTTACCATTCAATTGGACACTTTCCTACCAATATAAATTCTAATAAAAAGAGTATAAAAAAAGACACATAGCCAAAAAATGATTGGAGATGTGTCTTTTTAGTTAAGTAGAAACGGCTAGTCGGAATTTGTCAGTTTACCTTTTTTGTAATACACTTGAATGAATGAAAGAAAGTGAGGACCTTAAGATGAAAGTAGCTGTCACAAAGACATTATTTGAAAAAATTCCTGGCCTTTGTATCGGTGTCATAGCCGTCAGGGCCGTTAATAATGAAAAAGACAATAAAGAAGCCGAAGCGTTCCGCCGGCGTTGCTGTACGGAAGCGAACCTGCTTTTTAAATTGAATCCGAAGCTGGGAGAAAAAGACAGGGATTTGTATACGAAGCATTTGAAGGAGCTGGGAATCACAGAAAAAACGGCTCTCGATCTTATATTTGAAGAATACAAAAATCAATTGGGAATAACGGCGTCAGAAGAAAAAGAAGCGGCAGATACATCCGCGGTGGGGAAAACGGCGACACTTGACGAACTTGCAGGTTCGGATGTATTGGAACGGGTCAATCCCGTGACAGATATTGTCCGTGCGGGGATGCTCAAATTTCATGTAAATATCCACGCCTATGACCTGGGAGACCGGAAAGCGCCGCTGGAAATCGGCGATGAAGAAGGGTATCCGGTTACATGGAAAGGAGAAATCTGCACACAGCCATGGCTTTCGGGAAAGGGAAATGCCGCAAAAATTACGGGAGAGTCGGAAAATATCCTTGTTTTGATTACAGGCTTTGCAGACAACAGGAAAAGAGTGGCGGCAGCAAGAAACGAACTGGCCCGCCGCATGAAATCAGCCTTTGACAGAGCCGTGGAAGTCGGCTGGCTGGAAGGTAAAGAAACGGAATTTGAAACGGAAATATAAATATGATACGTTATGCAGCGATAGATTTCGAAACCGCTTATTGGGGACCGGGGAGTGCCTGCTCGCTCGGCATTACCGTGAGCGACGGCACAAAAATTACGGACGAATGGTACCGTCTTATTAAACCGTACAGCATGAACTTTGACCCGGACTGCGTCAGAGTGAACGGGATCCGGGCAATCGATGTGGAAAATGAAATGCCTTTTCCTGCCTACTGGAAAGAGATTGCAGACCATCTGGAAGGAAATATCGTCTTTGCCCACAATGCCCGTTTTGATATGGGTGTCCTTGCATCGGTTCTCGATATTTACGACTTACCGGATATTCATTTCCTTTACGGGGATACGGTTGCCATGTCCCGTATTTTGTGGAAAGAACTCCCCAACCACAAGCTGAATACCGTGGCCGGTCATCTGGGATTTGCTTTCCGTCATCACGAGGCTATGGATGATGCCAGAGCCTGTGAGCTGATTGTGAGGAAAGCGGTTGAGCTTACAGAGGCGGATTCGGTAGAAGCGATGATGAAAAAGCTGGGAGTTTCTTTAAAAAAATTCGGCGTGAAAAGGACACATAAACCGGCGGATACGTCAGGGCTCACGGCACCCGTGCGGCAATAAAGAAGAAATCAATAGACCGTCTTGCATAAAGCAGGGCGGTTTTTATTTGTCGCTTTTGAGGCGACCACGGGGGCGTTTTCATTTGCTATCCTGACTATAGAAGCTTTGTTATAGAAAGGGGTCTTACAAATGAAAACAGACAAAACGGAATTGGTATTTATTTTGGATAAAAGCGGTTCCATGAGCGGACTGGAAAGTGATGTCATCGGCGGTTTCAACGGAATGCTGAGGAAACAAAAGAAATTGCCCGGCGAATGTTTCCTGACGACGATTCTCTTTGATACGAGAGTGAAATTACTCCATGACCGCCTTGATATCCGTGCTGTTTCTCCTGTGACGGAACGGGATTATTGCCCCGACGGCTGTACGGCGCTTTTGGATGCCATCGGAACGGGAATTGAGAAAATCAAAAAAGTACAGGAGCAGAGTGCGGAAAAATACAGAGCGAACCATGTTATTTTTGTCATTACCACCGACGGAATGGAAAATGCAAGCACTATGTACCGCCATAGAGAAATCAGAAACATGATTTCCGAAATGAAAGAAAAATACGGGTGGGAGTTTATTTTTTCCGCCGCCAATATAGACGCTGAGGAGATGGCAGAAAGTCTTTCGATAGATAAGGAAAAAGCGTTCAGCTATGCGGCAGACGATAAGGGCATAGAGGCGATGTACGAAATTAGCTCCAGATTCTGCACGGCAGCAAGAAAAAGCAAGTAAATACGACAAAAAGGATGCCCTTAACGGGGCATTCTTCTTTTAGTATAATAAAAATAATCACAGGAGGAATGTATGCCTTTTTATACGGTAAAAAAAGATATAACGAAAATAAAAGCGGATATTATCGTCAATGCAGCCAATACGGAATTAAGAGAAGGCGGCGGCGTTTGCGGTGAGATATTTGCAGCTGCCGGAGCGGAAGAGCTGAGAGCCGCCTGCGATGCATTGGCTCCTATCCGCACCGGTAAGGCCGTCGTAACTCCCGGGTTCAGTACAAAGGCAAAATATATCATTCACACCGCAGGTCCTGTTTACAGCGGGAAAGAGGAAGATGAAAAACTATTATATTCCTGTTATATAGAAAGTCTTAAGCTGGCGGAAGAAAAAGGCGTGAAAAACATAGCATTTCCTTTAATTTCTTCAGGCATATACGGATATCCCGTCAAAGAAGCCTATGAGGTTGCAAAAAGAGCCATCCTGGATTTCCTGAAAAATTCAGACCTGACAGTGTATATGACGCTTTACGGGACAGCACTTCCTCCGCCGTCGGCGGAATTACGTTCTTTTTTGGAAACATATCCCGCTGATTGTGCCTTCATGGGAAGCGTTATTTTGGAAGATGCGTCTTCACTTTCCATGACAGAAATGATTAGCCGGCTCGACGAGCCTTTTTCCAAAACATTATTCCGCATGATTGATGAAAGGAATATGACCGATCCTGAGGTATATAAAGCCGCCAATATTGACAGACGTCATTTTTCCAAGATACGGAACGTAAAAAATTATACGCCGAAAAAGAAAACGATACTGGCCCTTGCGGTTGCTTTAAAACTCGATATAAATGAAACGGAGCTTCTCTTGGAGCGGGCAGGTTATACCCTGTCCCGAAGCAGGCTGTTTGATGTCATACTCCGGTATTTCATCACACATAAGCAATATGATATCTGGAAAATCAATGAAGCCTTATACCACTATGACCAGGTGGAACTGGGAGGTTAATCAAAAAAGCGTGCCCGCTCTATGATGAGTGAACACGCTTTTTTGATGGTGAATTATTTGGCACCGTTAAGTATTTCTTTCAAATATATATTTTTTTCTCCTCGCGGCGTTGTGACTTTGTCCAAAAGGATATCCACATATCTTTCCAATGTGACGGTATCGGTATAGTGGGAAATGAAAGAATCTTTATTGTTGCTTTCCAAAATGATGGGGAATTCGACAGCCGCAAAAATCTGCATGCTTTTCAGTTCCAAATCACGACGATCTGTGTACCCTGTGATTTCTGCCACATTTTCAATGACTTTTTCCCATGCCTGGTCATGGAGAAGATTCAGATAAATGAAATAGGTTTCCTTAGCCTCCGAACTGGAAGGATTTGAAATCGAGCGGAAGAGGGCGGGGTGCTTACGGGCAAGTTGGAAATAAGAGAGAATATATTTTTTCAGCCGCTCTTTCGCAGGCAGGCGAGAGTCGTCAAGAATGGATACGATGTTTTCCAGAGAACCCATCATGTATTCCAAAGCGGCGCCGATTAAATCTTCTTTCGAGCCGAAGTAGTAGCGGACGGCGGCGATATTTACATTAGCCTCTTTCGCAATGGCTCTTACGGTGGTTGCTTTGAATCCTTTTTCTCTCAAAATGCGGGCAGTGACTTCAATCATTTTTTCCTTCATGTGCCCGCCTTTATCAGTGAGTTTTCTGTCGTTCATTCCGTGAGTCCTTTCTTTGCAGTCATTTGATTTTTCATAAAAGAAATATAATGAGGCTCCCGCCGTGGTTCTGTAAGGGAATTCATCATCAGTTTTAAACGGTTGGTCTGGTTGACTTCACTTGTGCCGGCATCACAGTCAAGGGAAAGAAATACCGCTTCCGGATAAGCTTTGCGGAGTTTGTGAATCATACCCTCGCCGGTGATGTGGTTCGGGAGACAGCCGAATGGCTGGAGACAGATGATACCGCGGCATTCATGATAAAGCAAATCAATCATGTCAGCCGTCAAAAACCAGCCTTCTCCCGCTCGGTGACCTAAGGACAAAAACTGAGAAGCTCGTTTTGCCATTTTCGTAATCGGTGTCACTTCATGGAAGCGGACGGATTTTTTCAGAGCCTCTTCCAAAGGTTTGCGGTACCATTCTAAAAGATAGCGGCTGAATGTGTCTTTCAATTCTTTTGTGAAAGAACCGTCCATGTGTTTTCTTTGGAAATGGCTGTCCATAAGTCCGTAGAGGAAGAAATCAAGGATACCGCTTGTCTCCGCTTCTCCGCCGTTGGCTTCAACGGCACGAACGATATCATTGGAAGCAAGGGGACTGAATTTGACGTAAATTTCTCCTACGATTCCTATCCGCGGTTTCCGTTTTATGTCCTGGAGAGGTAACAGGTCGAAAGCTCTGATCATACGGGCGATATTAGATTTGAAATGATAGAAGGAGTCGTTCCGCAGGAGTGAAGCGGAACAGATTTTCTGCCACTTTTTATATAAACTTTCTGCACTTCCCAGAGCTTTTTCATAGGGTCTGGTCCTGTACAAGCATTGCTGGAGAGCATCTCCATAAATAACAGCTTTAATTAAGCGGGAGGCAAGTGCAAGATTCAGGGTAAAACCACTTTGAGGTTCAAGTCCGTGAGTGTTCAAAGAAATCACGGGAATTTTGGATAGTCCTGACTCATTTAAGGCCTTGTGGAGAAGAGCAATATAATTTGACGCCCTGCAGGGACCGCCTGTTTGTGAGAGCATGACAGCGGTTTTCGACAGATCATACTTCCCGGATAAGAGGGCACGGATCAGAGTACCTATAGTGATAATGGCAGGATAGCAGGCATCGTTGTTGACACAGGCAAGACCGGTGTCGATATCTGCTTTTCCGGGGACCAGCATTTTTATATTATACCCTATAGAACGGGCCGCGTCTTGTATGAGAGGAAAATGAAGAGGAGACATTTCAGGAACAAGGATGGTGAAAGCTTTTTTCATTTCCTTTGTAAACGGCGCTTTCGGATAGACGGCAGAAGAAGTTTCCTGCGTAGTACTAAAACGTTCTTTGATGGCGGCTTTGAGGGAACGGAGACGGATACGGGTGGCGCCAAGATTCAGGCTTTGGTCTATTTTAAGCGATGTATATAAACGGTGATGGCTGCCGAGTATTTCCTGTACCTGGTCGGTGACAATGGCATCGAGGCCGCAGCCGAAGGAATTTAGTTCTACCAGTTCCAACTGCGGGTGGCGGGAAACATAATCCGCCGCTTTATAGAGACGGCTGTGCCAGCTCCATTGGTTCAGCACACGGAGGGAAGGGTTTTCTTTTTTGGAAATCATGGCGATTCCGTCTTCTGAAAGAACGGCCATCCCCAACCGGTTGATTAAATCGGGAATGCCGTGATGAACTGCCGGGTCTGCATGGTAAGGCCGGCCGGCAAGAACAATGCCGATCCATTTATTTTTTTCTATTTCTTTTAGAATCCGTTCTGTTTCTTTCCGGAGTGCATTTCTGTAATTACGGGTTGCTGTTTCTCCGGCATTTTGGGCGGTCGCTATATCTGCCGCTGAAATACCGAGAGGGCAGAAAATATTTCTCAAGACTTTGCGAAGAGCCCGGGGAGAATGCAGAGGAATAAAGGGATGCATGAATCTGACATCTGATTCTGTCAAAATTTCTTCCATATTTGCCTGAATCGTTTCAGGGTAAGAGGTTACCATAGGACAATGGTAAGAATGGTCGCCTCCTTCGTCAGGGCCCCTGTCAACAGAAGGATACCATATCATATCCGGCTTTTTACGGCACAGGTCATAGATGTGGGCGTGGGCAAGCTTGACAGGGTAGCATTCCGAATAAGAAGGAATTGTTTCCATGGCGGCAGTCGGGATATGACGGATTTGTGAGGAAGACGTGATGACACGATAGCCTAATTTTGTAAAAAAAGCATGCCAGTAGGGGAAATCCTCGTACATGTTCATTGTCAGAGGGATTCCCACAGTTCCGCGGACAGCCTCCGATGCAGAAAGACTGCGTTGCCCGAAAAGATGCTCTTGTTTCCAGCGGTATATATTGGGATAGCCGGAGTGAGGCACATTTTTTCCTGTAAGGATGAGAGAAGCTCCTTTTTCACACCGGTTTCCCGAAATAAATGTACGGTTATCGCTAAATGTAGTCAGTGTAATCAGGCAGTGGTTTTCGCAGCCCGGGCAGCGTTTCATTTCTTTTTTAAAAGAAAGAGCAGCCAATTCTTTACAGTGTATTAAAGAGGAACGGTGAGTTTCGGGGAAACGGGAGCGGCTGATGAGCGCCATTCCGTAAGCACCCATGAGACCCGCTACGTCGGGGCGGATGACGTCTTGTCCCAAAAGCTTTTCAAAAGCACGCAAAACAGCATCATTGTAAAATGTTCCGCCTTGTACAACAATATGTTCTCCCAAATCGGAGGCTCTACGGAGACGGATTACTTTGTACAATGCATTTTTAATGACCGAATAGCAAAGGCCCGCGGCGATATCGGCGACATCAATTCCGTTTTTCTGGGCTTCCCTGACACGGGAATTCATGAAAACCGTACAACGGGAACCGAGGTCTGCAGGATGCTTTGCCGCAAGTGCCATTTGTGAAAAGCTGTGAATATCCATGCCCAAGGACTGGGCGAAGGTGTCCAAAAAAGAACCGCAGCCGGAGGAACAGGATTCATTGAGAAGAATATTGTCGACAGCACCGTCTTTGATACGACAGCACTTCATATCCTGTCCGCCGATATCCAGAATGGTGGTAACTTCAGGGAGAAAATGGAGAGCGCCCCGGTAATGGGCAATTGTTTCCACCTCACCGGTGTCAGCCTTCAGTGCCTCGCGAATCAGATCCTCACCGTAGCCGGTCGTTCCGGCGGCACAAATGTAGGCACCGGCAGGTAATTTGCTATATAAATCAAGAATCATCCGCTGTGCGCTTTCCAAAGGCGTCCCCTGATTTTCTGCATAATATTCATAAAGAATACGATTGTCCTTATCGGTGAGGACGGCCTTGATTGTCGTTGAGCCTGCATCAATCCCGAGCCAGCAAGGACCGGAAGCTTCTTTTATATTTTTCCTCGGGGTGTGAAAACGGTTATGCCTTGCCTTGAAGACTTCATAATCTTTTTTCGTATCGAAAAGAGGGGGTATTGTTTTTGTCCGTTCGGAAAGCACTGTTTCTTTTTCGATGATTTTCTCAAGCCACCGTGCCGGGTTCAAGGGTTTGTCATGCATGGAGGAAATCGCAGCACCTATCGCCACATAAAGTTCACCGTGCTTGGGAACAATCATATTCTTGTCAGTAAGACGGAGCGTTTCCCTGAATTGTTTTCTGAGTGCCGAGAGAAAAGTCAGAGGGCCGCCCAAAAAAGCGACCTTTCCGCGGATAGGTCGTCCGCAGGTAAGCCCGGAAATTGTTTGATTTACCACAGACTGGAAAATGGAGCGTGCAATATCTTCATGAGAAGCACCCTCGTTTAAAAGAGCCTGTATATCTGTTTTGGCAAATACACCGCACCGTGAGGCAATCGGATAGATTTGACCGGATTTTTCTGCCAATACATTGAGACCCCGGGCATCGGTAGAGAGCAAAGCTGCCATGCGGTCAATAAAAGCACCTGTACCACCGGCACACGCGCCATTCATTCTCTGGTCTACTCCGTTCTGCAGATATGTAATTTTTTCGTCCTCACCGCCCAGTTCAATGATGACGTCTGTTTCGGGATGGAATGTATCAATTGCTTTTGTTTCAGCAAGAATTTCTTGGCAAAAAGGAAGCTCCATCCAATGGGAAAGTCCGAGGCCGCCGCTGCCGGAAATAGAGGCAGTGATACGGTATTCTGAAAATTTTCCGGCCAGTTCCTTCAGCAAAGCCAGCGAAGCGTGGCGGATATCTGACATATGACGTTCATAACGGCCGAAAAGGAGCTTTAAACGAGGAGAGAGGGCTACTATCTTTACTGTTGTGGAGCCTACATCAATCCCAACATGAAGAACAGGTTTCATTTTATGACCTCCGGTACAAGGAAGGATGCTCCGATAAAAATCATTAAGTAATTATAATTTTGAAATTAATATCTTCTTATTGTATTGTAGCACTCTTTTTGGTTTCGGTGAACTGAAAAATCGGTTTCCGGATACCGTAAAATATGGAGATAAAAGATATGGATAGATTGCTATCCATATAAAAAAGACCTCTTTCAAATAAGAGGCTTGAAAAAGTGACGAACTAAGGAAGAAGCGGTAAAAGCTCGGAAAAAGAACGGATAAAATGAATGTTTTTCCACTCCGAAGGATCAATAAATTCATTTTTACTCCAAGACTCAAACAGCTTTTCCAAGGGATCGTAAATATGATCGATATTGGCAATGATAATGGGCGGACGTTTATCTGCTTCCTTGTAGATATGGAAATGGTTTGCCGTGTCGGCCAGTTCTTCCAGCGTACCTATACCGCCGGGGAGAATGAGAAATACGTCGCCGAGAGAAATCATTTTTTCTTTCCGCACTGTCAAATCAGGAACTTCCACCAATTCCGTAATCAGACGGTGAGCCTGTTCCTGGGCAATAAATATCTCCGGAATGATTCCCGTTACGTGACCGCCCGCTGCCATGGCCGCATCAGCCATAACGCCCATAAGGCCGATACTGCCGCCGCCGTACACGAGAGTATATCCTTTTTTTGCAAGAAACTCGCCTGTCATACCAGCAAAAGCGGCAAAAGCGGGATTATTTCCATAGCGGGAACCGCAGTAAACAACAGCATTTTTTTTCAAGGTGATGGTTCCTTTCTCTTGAAATAGAAATGTACATAAAAACAGGAGTATTTTTTATTATTGTACCTTAAAAAGAAAAATAAAAACGGCGGAATATAAAAGAAAACAGGAATTTATATATCCATATAGAAAAAATCAATAAGAGATATAAAGCGATGAAGAGAAATACATTTTTATGAACCTGAATGAAAAAGAGAAAAGCGGAATACCATAGGAAAGCGGTTTTTTTAAGGAAGGTAACTTTTTGAGAATGATACGCCCGGAAACGTTGTAAAAGAGTTGTGCATAAATACGGGTCAAACGGCAGGTTTATTATTTGACAGCCCGAAAAGAGAATGGTATAATTCCACTGTTGCGTAAAACCTGAAAATGATAAGCGGGGTGAGTTCATGACACTCGATGAATTAAAAGAATCCGACTTCGTTGTCGGTCTGAAAGAAACAGAAAGAGCGGTCGAAAAAAAGACAGCCGTTCATGTATTCATCGCATCCGACTGTGATGAACGGATTTCCGCTCCCTTGGAAAAAGTTTGCGCAGATGCGGGAATTCCGGTCACACGGGATTTCAGCAAAAAAGAAATAGGCAGGGCGTGTCACATTAAAGTGAAAGCTGCGTCTGCTGCCGTTCTTAAATCCCGGTAATATCCGGGGAAGCCCCGTGCTGTCCCGGATCAATTATAAATTTACCTTTATGGAAAGGAGGTGCCCATATTGCCGACAATTAATCAGCTCGTTCGCAAAGGCCGTGAGGTTTTGGGAACAAAGGCGAAGACTCCGGCTCTGAAGCAGTCACCGCAGAAGCGTGGCGTTTGCACAAGAGTGTATACAGCTACACCGAAAAAGCCGAACTCGGCTCTTCGTAAAGTAGCCCGTGTACGTTTGACCAACGGAATCGAAGTATCCGCTTATATTCCGGGCGAAGGTCATAATTTACAGGAACATAGCGTCGTCCTCATCAGAGGCGGCCGTGTTAAGGATCTTCCTGGTGTTCGTTATCACATTATCCGTGGTGCACTTGATACAGTAGGTGTATCCGGCCGTCAACAGGCTCGTTCCAAATACGGAGCTAAGCGTGAAAAGGCCAAGAAATAATATTTCTTTATCAAATTTCTGTGATTAACAAACAACTATATAAGGAGGAAACTAACAATGCCGAGAAAAGGTGCTGTTCCGAAGCGTGATGTACTGCCGGATCCGGTCTACGGAAACAAGACAGTTACACGTTTCATCAATAAAATTATGCTCGACGGCAAAAAGGGCGTTGCAGAATCCATTGTATATGGTGCATTCGATATTTGCCGCAGCAAGCTTGACAAAGACCCGATCGAAGTTTTCGAACAGGCTTTGAATAATGTAATGCCGGTTTTGGAAGTCCGTGCCCGTCGTGTCGGCGGTGCCAACTACCAGGTGCCGGTTGAAGTTCGTGCAGACCGTCGTCTGACACTGGGCATCCGTTGGATGGTCAACTATGCCCGTCTGCGTGGTGAACGTACGATGGAAGAACGTCTGGCAGGAGAACTGATGGACGCTTTCAATAATACGGGCGCAGCAGTAAAGAAGAAAGAAGATACCCATAAAATGGCAGAAGCAAATAAGGCTTTTGCACATTATCGCTGGTAATTACAATAAGGAGAAAAAATCGTGGGCAGAGAATATCCGCTTGACAAAACAAGAAATATCGGCATCATGGCACATATTGATGCCGGCAAAACAACAACCACGGAACGTATCCTCTTTTATACCGGTGTAAATCATAAGATTGGTGAAGTTCATGATGGCGCGGCTACCATGGACTGGATGGCGCAGGAACAGGAACGTGGTATCACGATTACCTCTGCTGCCACCACTTGCCACTGGAAGGGCTATCGTGTCAACATCATCGATACCCCCGGCCACGTGGACTTTACAGTAGAAGTAGAACGTTCCCTTCGTGTACTTGACGGATCTGTTGCCGTATTCAGTGCTAAGGACGGGGTGCAGACCCAGTCTGAAACTGTTTGGAGACAGGCCGATCACTATCACGTACCCCGTATCGCATTCATCAATAAGATGGATACCATCGGTGCTGATTTCCTTCATGCAGTAAAAACGATGGAAGTCCGCCTCCGTGCAAATGCACTGGCTATGCAGCTCCCGATTGGTAAACAGGATACCTTTACAGGGATTGTTGATTTATTGGAAAGAAAAGCAGAAGTTTACCTTTCCGATGACGGTACCAAGTTCGAAATCAGAGAGATTCCGGACGACATGAAAGATATCGTTGAAGAATACCGTGAAAAAATCGTAGAAAAAGCAGCTGAAGGCGACGATGCGCTGATGGAAAAATATCTCGAAGGAGAAGAACTCTCCATCGATGAAATCAAAGCATCCATCCGTAAACAGGTACTTGACTGCACATTGTTCCCTGTATTCTGCGGATCCGCATACAAAAACAAAGGAATCCAGATGCTGCTTGACGCAGTTCTCGATTACCTGCCGGCACCGACCGATGTACCGCCGATTAAAGGAACCGATCCGAAGACCGGGGAAGAAATGGTCCGTCGCTCCAGTGACGATGAACCGATGGCGGCTCTGGCATTCAAGATTATGGCCGATCCCTATGTAGGGAAACTCGCATTCTTCCGCGTATACTCCGGTATACTGGAACAGGGTACCTATGTACTCAATACCACCAAAGGTAAAAAAGAACGTGTCGGCCGTATCCTCCAGATGCATGCCAACAACCGTAAGGAAATCGAAAGAGCTTACTCCGGCGACATTGCCGCAGCTGTAGGATTTAAGGATGTCACCACAGGGGATACCCTTTGCGCTGAAACAAATCCGATTATTTTGGAAAAAATGGAATTCCCGGAACCGGTTATTTCTGTAGCTGTAGAACCGAAAACAAAAGCTGACCAGGAAAAAATGGGAACAGCTCTCCAGCGTTTGGCAGAAGAAGACCCGACATTCAAGGTACATACCGATCCGGAAACGAACCAGACGATTATTTCCGGCATGGGCGAACTCCATCTGGACATCATCGTTGACCGTATGAGACGTGAATTCAATGTAGAATGCACCGTAGGCAAACCGCAGGTAGCTTACCGCGAAACCATTCGCAAGAGCGTTGAAGCGGAAGGCAAATTTATCCGTCAGACCGGCGGTCATGGTCAGTATGGTCACTGCTGGCTCCGTCTCGAACCGATGGAAGCGGGCAAAGGATTTGAATTCGCTAACGAAGTTGTCGGCGGCGTCATTCCGAAAGAATTTATTAACCCGATTCAGGCAGGCGTTGAAGCCGCTATGGAAGACGGCGTTGTTGCCGGCTATCCGATGGTAGATATCAAGGTAACCGTTTATGACGGCTCCTACCATGATGTCGACTCCTCTGAAATGGCGTTTAAAGTGGCCGGCTCCATGGCATTCAAGGACGGTGCGAAAAAGGCAGACGCTGTCCTTCTCGAACCGTACATGAGCGTCGAAGTAGACGTACCGGAAGAATACATGGGCGACGTCATCGGCGGACTTAACTCCCGTCGCGGACGTATCGAAGGCATGGAATCCGAAAACGGCGAATCCCGTATCAAAGGCTTCGTTCCGCTTTCTGAAATGTTCGGTTATGCGACCGGACTCCGCAGCTCCACACAGGGCCGCGGCACATTCACGATGACATTCGATCATTATGAAGAAGTTCCGAAAGCAATCTCCCAGCAGATTACAGAAGAACGTTTGGGAAATAAATAATTAAAAGGAGACTTTAAAATGGCAAAAGCACATTACGAAAGAACAAAACCCCATTGCAACATCGGCACCAT
>OAWW01000064.1_pt1 | contig 132694 bp, 97 predicted proteins | sample 1517191 | NCBI WGS metagenome assembly OAWW01 (sample SAMEA2580253, study PRJEB22360) | human gut metagenome | biome: human gut; feature: human-associated habitat; material: faeces | place: Denmark | collected 2008/2010 | reverse complement strand
AAATTCTTTCTTTTCAGACTTACAAAGCTGTATGCTTAATCCCCCAGGTTTATCGGGTGAGCCATTTCTTTGTGGCAGGAGGAATGGTTTATGGGCCGTGCCTTTATCATCGATATAGCTAAAGAACGGGCGTGTGTATAATCCATCCAACCTGCGACTGCTAAATACCAGCCAACGATTGTTGTGGCTCCATGAATGGTAGCTTTCTCCTTCGGTACTGTTCGCCTCGCTCAGCGGGTACGTCTTTCCGTCGGATAGGCGGATCATATATAATTCGGCGTCTTTATGCCAAACCCCGAAACCGCCATATTCCTGTAGGGTAAAAGCCAGATATTTACCATCCGGTGAGATTCTAGGGAAGGATACGCTTTTGTGGTTGGCCCGGCCATTGTATAAAGTATCTACTTGCTGGCCTAGAGTGCGGGTTTCCGGGTCAAAGCCGACACGGCATAGACTGTAGGTCATTTGTCTGAAATTCTTAGAAATAGAATCTACGGCGGCGGTCGAACTGAAATAGAGGCTCTTCCCGTCGGGAGAGAACGCTGGGAATATTTGCCATGCGTCTTTGGAATTTAACGCTTCGCAAGAGAATACCTCGTTCTTCTTCACGTCGTAGATCACGATATCGGAGTTATGATCCAATACTTCCAGCGTATTGGGATTATTGATGAAGAAGTTTTGGTAGGTATCGCATACGGTGGCCGCCAGATAGTTACTATTCGGATGCCAATACATGTAGACAAAGTTTGAGACGGTCTCGGGAGTCTTTGTATTTAGCTTGGTGATTTTCTTTCCATCAATCAGTACGGAACCGGCGTGTTTACCTCGCATATGGAAAATCATTTTATCCGGGTTCCCGGAGGAAAACGTGTGGCAGTTTACGCAGTTATAGTCGGTTAGGCTATTCTCATAAATCACGCTTTGGTCATAATTTTCCAAGTTTCGTTGATGGATACCCATCCTGTTCCACATATCATTGCTCAAGGCTAATAACCGATAGGCTATATATTTATCAATGGAATCATTTACGATGTCCATATGAAAAGGCGTATAGGCGTTCCATTCGCCCTGTATGCGTTTAGCGATGGTCAATTCTATTTGGTTTCCGGCATTCTCTTTCAATAAGGCTTTCCATCTCTTTTGTGGGATCTCAAAGAGCCCCTCATCGCTATAGACTTGGAGTTGAGTCTTTTCCCCTTTAATGATAAGGCAGTGCTCACTGCTATCGGCGATAGAGAAATTGAGCGGGGCGATGTTCACAGGGATGGTCACATCCTTGTAATCCGGATAAATGGCGATTTCCTTGTTTAGACTCTTGGCGATCTGTACGTCGCTTTTGGAGCATGAAACCATCAAGGCGATGAGAAAAAGGAAAAGATATCGGTTTGTATTTGTGTAAGTCTGTCTTTCCATATGTGTTTTATTTAGAGAGTATCAAATAGTACCAGAAAGTAGGTTGATAGTCGGCTATTCCAGTCGCTACATTTTGTCGGGCATGCCTTAGTCCCAATACACGTTGCTTGAATATCGAGAACTCGGACAGGACTTTATCGGTTACCCCATACTTGCGGCAATATTCCGGATCATGCTCCGCATAAGAGATCACGGCTTGTTGCAAGGGTTCGGGTAATGCGGGGAGTACTTCCGTCCCACTGAATCTTTCAACAAACGTTTTTATAGCGGGCAGGTCTTTCGATAATAATAACGTACCGATCGTATAATCCAATGCGGCTTTATTCAGGGGATTCTCTTCCAATATAATCATCAGGTTATCAAACAATCCGATTATATTGGCGAAAAGGTCTTTGTCGCTGGATAGGCTTTTTCTTTTTGTACCTAATTCCGGGTCACTCTCCACCGCTTGGTCATTATATAAGAACTTTCGTTGCGAGGAGGCCCATCCGTGATAGGCCCATGTCTTTTCCAATAAGGATATAAACTTCTCGGCCGCGGGATACTGTCCGTATATCAAATGGGATTTTATTAATAATTTAGTCATGACGGGACTGCCGTATGTAATTCCTACCGAGGTACCAAAAGCGAAATTGTATGCCAAGGACGTGATTCCTACATGGTAGTATATCTGGCTGAACAGGAAACTTTCCTCTATATGCGCTTGATACTTTGAGACCAAAGATTGTATTCCGCTTTGCGGATATTTGAATAAATCAGTCTGCATGACCCCCTTATGCGATAAGGCAAGGTTTAAGCAATTTAGGTGTAAGTAGTTATTATAGTTCAGATCGGTGGACGAGATTATGGCGTCCCATTGCTCGGTATCTATATAATGAAACATTTGCATCAACGTATAGAAATCTTTATTCCTCTGTTGAAGAGCCGTTTGCGTATAATACATACCGGATAAGGCAAGTAATGCTACGGCTACTAAAGCTTTTAAATAGGTTTTTATGTGATCTAAGTAACGTGATAGGAAGAATAGAAGCATAACGAGTAGCGCTACTTGCCAAGAGAAGCCGTAGAATGGTTCCAGCTCAATGAAATACTCTACGTAATCTTTCATCCAAAATACATAGTCATAATCGGGTTTACTGCCCCCTAGAACGCATAGAGAACCTACGATAAGCAGCAGGATCAACGGGATGAAGCTTGCGTACCAGCGTTCGCTTTTTTGTAATACATCAAATAGTAAGCTGCTAAGGGCGAATAATATAGCTACAGATCCCATCGTGTAAAACAATCCGGTCGCCAGCAAGCAACCGATTAAGGTGCGGTAGGTCCAATTAAATTTTCGTGCCCCGTAACTGTACAGGCTAAGAGCCAATGACCAAAATAACATGGCTATCAGCCCTTCATAATGATAGCTATCTTTCATTAGGTAAAGATATTGGAATAAGATGGGGAGAAAGGCCAAGGGCAGAAGATACAATGCTGGATGTATCTTTCGTAAGGTCAGCCAGAATAACCAACCGGAGATTCCACCGATCAATGCAGTCACCAGCGATCCGATCAGCGGCACCTTGAAGAACTGTATAATAAATTGGGAACAAATCGTAGCCAATCCTCCAATTGTCTTAAGTATATTCAATACATATTCACTATTGAATAGGAAGATCTGCTGTTGTTCCCGGTAGAAGAAGGTTGCTTCTTGAGTGGCTTGTAAATGTAACCCCAGAAGGCAGGTGCACAATAAGAGCAGAAGAATAGGTATGATCTTTTTGCTTGAATTATTCATGTTCTTTTTACTTTATGTATGTTTCCCAGATTCGATCTATTTATGATAAGTAACGTCAACCCCCTTGCTTTCTTTGGCAAGTTTGCTGATTTTCCGTATGTTAGATGATACTTTTCCTGTGATAAATTCAGGTATGTTATATGATTTCATGAACCGGTGGTAGAAATCCGTATCTTCCTGTGGTAATAGGAACGGTTTGGAGGCATTTCCGCTCTCGTCGATATAGGCGAAATAAGGTCGGGTATATAATCCGTCGATTCGTCGGCTGCTGAAAACGATCCATCGGTTGTTGCTACTCCACGAATGATAACTCTCCGTGTCTGTGCTGTTCGCGTTTCGTAAGGGATGGAAAAAACCACTCTCGATATCCAGAAGATATAAATCAGCGTCTTTATGCCAGATAGAGAAGTTCCCGTAGCCCGATAAGGTGAATAACAAGAATTTCCCGTCGGGAGAGACACGGGGAAAAGAGACACTTTTTCCATTCTCTCGTACATTATATAATGTGTCTATCTTTGATCCGAAACTCCTTGTTACCGGATCAAACGCTATGGAGCAAAGATTATACTTTACCTCCGAATACTCGTGGGGCATCGAACGTGCCTCGGCGGTACAGAAATAAAGCGTTCTTCCGTCGGGGGAAAAGGTAGGGAATGTCTCAAAAGCCTCTTTCGTACGAATAGCGGGAGTACTGATGATCTCATGTTTCTCGGTATCGTACACCACTACATCCGATTGGCTATCGAAAACCTCGACCCTGTTTTTGTCATTGGAATGAAAGCTCTGGCTCGTTTGGTTTACCGAGAATGCCACGTATTTCCCGGAGGGATGCCAAGAGGGATAAACCAAGGGGGAAATTGTTTGCTCCGTTTTCGTATTTAATTTTTCTATTTTATCTCCGTCTATCAAATAAGTCCCGGCGTATTTATCTCTCATGTGGAATAACATCTTGTTGGGGTTTTGCATACAAAATGAATGGCAATTCATGCAATTTTGTCCACTGTGTTTATTTTCCATAATGGGACTTTGTTCGTAGGTTTCCAGGCTCCGTTGGTAAATACCCATCTGGTTCCAAAGTTCATATCCGGGCTCTATCAGACGGTAGGCTAGATAGGAATCCATAGGTTCCTGTGCGATAAACAACGAGAATTCCGGATAGCTCAGCCATTCCTTATCCTTAGCATAAAGTTTTACTTGTATCGTTTTGCCTGTCGCTTTCCTAAGTAGCTTTTTCCAGTTGGCGGCAGGAATATGGAATTGCCCCTTTTTTTCTTTCACCTGCAACTTCACTTCCTCAAAACAGAAAACAGCGAACGCTTCCGTATGTGCATTCTGTATTTTAAAATTCAGGGGAGCGATATTATTCGGTATCGTTACATCTGCGTAATCTGGGTATAATATCGGTTTCTCAGAGGTTTCCTTGCTTACCGGAACCGTGTCTGAACATGAAAATATCCCCAGTACGATAAAACATACACATATAATATATAGATAGTGCTTTTTCATGGCAATGAATCATTTAAGAAGGTAATAAGACCAATAGGTGTCTCCAAAAGAGTTTTTTATCAATTGGGGTAGCTGTGGGTTATTCCGGTTCTGCAATACAAGATTCCTGTAACCTGTGAATTTCCGGATGACATTTTCGGACACGTTGAACCGTCTCCAATAATCCGAGTCTTTCTCGGCTAGTAAAATAACCGCTTCTTGGAAACTCGTCGGAAGGGAAGGAAGTGTAGATGTACCGTAATATTTCTCAATGAATGTCTGGAAAGATTTCATATCCTTGGATAAAAGATAGATGGCTCCGACAAATTGGATGGGAATCTGATTCTCCGGGTTTTGTTCTGCCCGGATCAATAAATCATGTTCTAACCCGTTTACACCGGAAAGGTTGTTACGAAGGGGAAGTCCTTTTCGTTTAATCCCCAGTACCGGATCTTCTTCTATGGCTTTATCATTATATAGAAATTCCCTATGTCGTTTTGCCCAGTCGTGATAAGCGTAAGTCTTCTCTAATATATCGATGTACTTCTCTGCGATTGGATATGTACCGTAAATCAAGTTGGTTTGGACTAGACGTTGTAGGTTCCGGGGATTACCGGCCCCAATCACGGTGACATATCCTTCAAATGCCATCTCTTGCGATAAGGCGATTTCTCCAAGCGTAAAATAGGCGTCGCTAAGTAAGGTCGATACGGAAGAAGTCTTATTCCAAGAGGCTAATAATCCTTGAGGCCCGTGTTGATCGAACGCAAACATCCGGTTTCCTAACTCGCCTTTCTCAGCAAGGGCGTTGTTTAGGTAAGTCAAGTATAAGTAATTCTTGATCGGACCTTGGCAGTTCCGGATGATTTGATCCCATTGTCCGTTTCGGGCATAATAATCTAGTTCCTTTAGTTGATAAGATTTTTGATCATTATATCTTGGTATCCCGAACCTGCAAAGTGCGAGAATTATGATAAGTTGTACGGAGATCTCTATCCAATCTCTCTTTTTCGAAGTGCCTTTAGGCCATGTAAATGCGAAGATCAGCGAAAGCGGCAAACTGACCCAGGAAAAATATATGACATTCGGAGCTTGTAAGATCGGATGATAATAGGCATCCGGTAGGAACGCGAAATGATAATCGGTAATGACTGTCGCCCATACGCAACTGGTCGCTATGAGTGTAAACTCGATGGGGATCACCAAGAAGACAACTCCTTGTTTGAATTGGCCGAATAATTCCTTGATGAATGCGCAGACCGTGAATAATCCGGCTATAGGCCCTCCTATCCAGAAAAGTAGAGGTGTGATAAGTAGGGCCGTAAATAATCGGAATCGAAAGTTATTGATCCGTATCCACCCATTCAAACAAAGTAGGCAAATTAAAAAGGCCACTGTTCCTTGTAGTAAGTAATTGAAATCGTATTGAGCCAATAATAAGGATAAGACGGGGAGTAAGTAAATCAGATACAACTCTTTTTCCGGGGTGATTTGTCTTACGACAGCCCTCATGGTAAGCCCTATGCCAGTGAGCAATGCGGCAAAGATAAAGGGACCGAGATAAGGGGTGATAAAAAATTGTGTCAAAAATTCCCCGATGACCGAAGATAAACCTCCCGGATAACTGATTTTATCCGCAAGATAGTCTCCGGAAAATTGGAATAGTTGAAGCTGCTCGATATAAAAGAAATGAAACTTGCTGGTTATTTGCAAGAAAACCCCTAATATGGCAAACAGTATCAAACCGAAGAGTATTTGTTTATATCTCATGGCTAGAGTATACGTTTCATTATGATTTAAAGTCAAACAAAGATATGTATTTAAAATGAAAAAAGCGAATAAGCATTCGCTTTTCGCTTTTGTGAGGGGGTAACCACACATATCACATGCCTGGTTACCCGATATTAATGTTAACCCACTTGTTTATTTCCAATTTTCATTTTGAACCAAGAGGCCGTCCATCTTTTGAATCTCATTCAATGGAATAGGCAATACGCACCATTTTGCGTTGTAAACGCTATTCGCATATTTCAATAAGAATTTCTTTTCATAAGAAGCGTAGCTGTTCAACTCATCGGCGATGATACCCCAGCGAGCCAAATCATACCAGCGGTGACCTTCAAGAGCCATCTCAATCTTACGTTCCCAACGTAACGCTTGCGTCGCAGATGCTTTGGAAGCGAATTGAGAATCGGGATATAAGCCGATACGGTAGTTAGCCGCGGCATTCGATAGAGTCTTTCCGTTTACCTTGTCCTCTAATACATATGAGGATGTAGTCTCTGCCATACCATTATTCGGATCGGCAGCCTTTACATATCCGTTGGCGGCACGGGCACGGACTTGATTGATATATTTACCGGCCTCCTTATGGTTGCCTGTTTCAATCAATGCCTCGGCGTACCATAGTAATACGTCTGCATAACGGATCAGGTGGAAGTTCTTCGCAGAAGAGTTCGTTACTGTTACGATAGACAAGCTACCCTTGTCTGCCTTACGCGGGATGTTCTTCTTGTTCAGGTACAAGCCACCATTACTATAATCGCGTACCCAACCATCCAAAGATGAAGGAACTGTCCAATCCCAGAACGGAGTATTGAAACGTCCGGTTGAAACATCCAGACGCGGGTCGGTGTAAACCGTTAGATCCGTATGAGGAATGTTGTTTGCGTCTAGCGTCGTAAGCGCAGGGCTGTTTTTATACTGACCATCCATCATCGGCAGACCGTTTGCGTCAACGATATGTGAGTTTACCAAATCGTTGGAGGGCTGATAGAATCCCCAACCTCCTGTACCTAACGCACCGTTAAAACCGATGTGCCATGGTCCGTTGATACTGGAAGTTTCTTCCACAGTACCAGTGATTGCCATTTGGATATCAAATACAGACTCGCCAGTCCAATCGGCTTCACCTGCGATGTGAAGCTCCTCATATGTGTCAGCCAATTTGTATTTTGTGCCGTTATTGTCTTTACCGTTCGCCATGACTTCCTCCAAAAGGCTCTTGACCTCAGTCCAACGGTTTTGTGAGCCGTTCTTTCCATCGTATGGAGAAGATTGATACATTTTTACTTTTGCCAATAAGGCACCTGCGGCCCATTTGTTTATACGCCCCTTGTCGGTAGTCCAGCGATCTGGAAGATTGTCGTACGCAAATTGTAAGTCATCGATGATCTTATCCCAAATATAAATGTAGTTACCACTCTCGTCTACATTAGAAACCTGCGGGTTTACGTTCTCTTGCATAGCCAGATCGTCCACGTAAGGAACAGCGGCTCCAAATAATTTTACAACCTCGAAATGCCAGAAAGCACGGAAGAAGCGTGCCTGTGCGATCGTTTCCGTATAGTTGTCTTTCGCCTCTCCATTGACCGTTGACATTTCTTCTTTGGCCATGTCTGCCAACTTGATCACGTTGTTTGCCACGAAAACACCGTTATAGCATTTTTTCCATTTCACGTTTAGGTAACCGTTGTCTGTGGTAAACGTATAGGTCTCCAAACTTGTGAAGTCCGGTTGGTCTTGATACGTGGAGCCCTTATTGGCACTACCGCCCATCACGTCGCCATATACATAGTTACTCAATGTTGCCTCGAAATAGGAGTTGTCGTGCATTTTTGCATACATACCTGTCACCAATTGCTCTACCCCTTTCGCTGACACGAAATCTTGCTCACTTACTGAACCAGCGGGTTTGACCTCTAGAAAATCCGAACAAGACGTATTTCCTAAGGCTAGAACTGCCGCCATTGCGGAATATATAAATATTTTTTTCATTATTGTTCTACTTAATTGTTAATATAATCAGATTTTCATTCCTAGTTTTAGAACGTAACATTAACTCCAAGGATAAATTGACGTGGCATACCGTATGAACCATAGTCTGTACCCATGTTACGGTCTTTAGAATTACCGGAACCATCATCCGTACGAACCTGAGGATCCAATCCGGAATAACCGGTCAATGTGAATACGTTAGAGATCTGACCATAGATACGGATCTTGTCGAATTTGATCTTGTTCATCCATGCTTTCGGCAAGGTATAACCCAACGTTAATGTTTGCATACGCAAGAAGGAACCATCCTCTATGTAGCTGGAATTAGATTCGTTGGCCGCAATCGTACTTTCTCCTGTAGCGGTTGCCCACATCGGGTAGATTCCGTTTGGATTCTCCGGGCTCCAAGAGTTGTCGCGACGATCTTTTGAATAAGCAGATTGCAAAGAACCGTAGTGTGTATAGTATTTATACATGGCAAAGATGTCATTACCTACGGAGAAGTACAAGTAAGTGCTCAAGTCGAAACCTTTCCAGCCTACGCTTAGGTTAACACCACCAGTCAAGTCCGGATGCGGGTTACCGATGAATGTACGGTCACTTGCGTCGATCTTACCATCGTTGTTCACATCTTTCACCTTGAATTGACCTACGTATTGAGACGGATTTAACGAAGCGGCGTCTGCCGTACCGTATGGTAATACTGCGCCTCCAGCATCATTCTTATAGTTGCGAACCTCATCCTCGCTCTTGTAGATACCATCCACCTGATAACCGTGGAACATACCAACCGCATACCCCTTCATCATGACATTCATGTTGGAGATACGAGTACCTTCGAAGATACCGGCTTCCGTACCGATCTCTGTCAATTTGTTCTTATAGTGAGAAAGGTTCACGCCAATCGAGTAATCTACCTCGCCGACCTTGTCGCGCCATGTCAAATTCAAGTCAACACCCTTATTTTCCATGTCGCCGATATTTACTTTAGGCTTGTCTGCGTTACCAGCCAAAGCAGACCAGTTCGCATCGATCAACATATCGGAGGTCTTCTTTAGGTACCAGTCGAAGTTGATGCCTAAGCGTTGGTCGAAGACTGTCGCATCGAAACCTACGTTCAACATCTTAGAGGTTTCCCACTTCGCATCGATATCACCTAAGGCCGTAACACCGTATCCTGTCATTACGTCCGTATCACTACCGGTGATGCTATAGAGCCACGTGTTACCTGTACCGTAGCGGAATGCCCAGTTGTATGCTCCGATATTAGAGTTACCTGTCGTACCGTAACCGGCGCGCAACTTGAAGTCGTCTAACCATGTACGAGTCTTTTCCATGAAATTCTCGTCTGACATACGCCATCCCAAAGATATGGAAGGGAATGTACCCCAACGGTTTTTCTCGGAGAATCGAGAGGATGCGTCTCGACGAACGGTCACGGTAGCCAAGTATTTGCCTTGGTAAGCGTAATCAGCACGTCCGAAGATACCAAACATGGTGCTGGGTGAGTGCATGTAACCACTGTTACGTAAGTTGGCGGCAGAACCGTTGTCGATTTGCCATGTGTTCGGGTCATCCTCGAACTGGTAATCAATACGGCCGGCCTGTATCACGCGGCCTAAGCCCTCGCGGATAGCTTCTGTTCCTAATACTACGCCGATTGAGTGGTCTTCGTTGATTGTCTTTTTATAAGTGGCCGTATTCGTCCATTGGTAGCCTAACCAATAACTGGCGTTCTCGTAGAACTCGTTGTTGTTACGTCCCTCCTTGTTGGTCATGATAGTACGCTTGTTCATCCAAAAGTCCCAAGCGCCACTTAAGCGGGCACTGAACTGCGTACGGATCGTCAAGTCCTCACCAATGCTTTCCAATGGTTTGATCTCCGCATAGATAGCGGATTGCGCACGCAAGAAACGACGGCGGTTATCCTTACCGTGGTTAACAGACATCACGGCACTTTCCGCACGTCCACCCTCATTGTTCACGGATCCCGCATAGTCTCCACCTACCGTATAAATAGGTACCCACGGCTGGATGGAGAAAGTCTTACCGAATGTGTTGTCGTCACCTTGGCGCCCCCGCTCACCGGAGTTCTCTATTACGGCGAGATTCGTATTTTGTCCGATGTTGAACCACTTGTTTACGAAGAAGTTGGTATTTGCACGCAAAGAATAACGGCGGAACCAAGACTCCTTGATTGTACCCTCACGGTTCATGTAGCCTAAACCTACCGAGTAGGTAGCCTTCTCGCCACCACCTGTTACTGAGATCTCGTGGTTCTGCACCTTACCGGTCTGTACTACCTCGTCGTACCAGTTTGTACCTTTACGAGCTTCTTCTTCTGAATAACCATCCTCCAGCATTTGGTAGTAAGCGGAACGAGACCATGTGTTTGTTCCGTCATCCTTATAGGATTTTATCCATGCGTCGATTGAACCAAACTCTTGAATGACTTGATCCTTACTATAACCAGCAGGTTTCAGTGCGTAAGGCATTGTTAAATGGCCTGAACCATCTGCTCCGATTGAGCCGAACTGTGCGTGAGTCGTGGTCAAACCGCGATATTTCAACAGGTTACGCTGACCTTCTTCTTGGAATTCCATCGCTTCCCATGCGTCCAATAGATCATAACCGTTATTAGCCATCTTGGCCACACCGAAATAACCGTTGTAAGAAACCTTTACACGGTCATCTTTCTTTCCTTGTTTGGTGGTGATGATGATAACGCCATTCGCTCCTTTCGCTCCATAGATGGCGGCGGCGGCGGCATCCTTCAAGATCTGCATGGACTCGATATCGTTCGGGTTCACGGCATCGATATCTACACCGGATACACCATCCACGATCACTAACGGGTCGGAACCATTCACGGAGCCTACACCACGGATACGGATCGTAGTCTCACCCAACGGACCGCCACCAGCCTGTACGAATACACCGGCTGCCTTGCCTTGCAAGGCCTCGGCGAAGTTGGATACTGGAGTCTCTTTTAAGTCATCTGTAGAGACTACGGCCACGGATCCGGTAATGTCTTTCTTCGCTTGGGTACTATAACCCGTTACGACAACCTCGTCCAAGGCTTGGGAGTCTTCTACTAATGTAATTTTGATAGAGGTCTGGTTATCTTTAAGATGCACTTCTTGAGTTACGTATCCGATGTAAGATACTACTAAGACTGCGTTTGCGGGCACATTGTCGATTATAGCACGACCGTCCATGTCCGAGATGTTTCCGATAGTAGTCCCTTTTACGACTACATTAGCTCCGAGGATAGGGCCAGATTTGTCTACGATGGTACAGTTAACTTGTCGTCCATCTTGCTGTACGCTCATAAGTCCTGTACTGGATGTTGGATACAAATAATCTGTTTCTGTAGCAAAAGCAGTTCCGGCTCCGTACAGAAGAAAAGAAGCTCCTAAGACTAATGGCTTCCATGATACAACATTTCTCATACAAATTTAGAATTTAAGGTATAATAAAATAAAAAACACAGACTTTTAACAAAATGAATTCACTACTCTGCCATACCTCTAGGGTATGTTACATCTGTTTACATCTCAAAATAGGCAAACATCATTCTCTTCTTCTCAACTTCATTTGTGTAGCTTCTTCATTATCATGTCTTTAATGATAAAAGCCGCTTCTTGCTATCTTTCATAATACTAAAAAAACGACTAGTCTAAACGATCGTTTAAATCTTGCGTTTTTGAAAAGAGGAAATGATGATTTGAAAAAGAAAATCTTTTTTTAGATCGATGAAGGGTTATCTCTCCCATTAGCAATAAGATAAAATAAAAAAAAATCAACAAAAAGTTGCACGTGTCGAAAAAAAAACAGACCTTTACAAACGACTAATAGAAACGATCGTTTCGATTAGTCGTTTTATGAAAAAACATTTAGACCATAAGTATTCAAGAATTTGCTGAAATCTAGAATGTTATTGTATATAGAAAGATCATTTTGCTGTTAGATTGTGTTTTTTATTGATTTATACCTTAAAATCTAATGTTGTATGAGAAATGTAGTATTATGGAAACAGGTGTTTCTAGGAGCCTCTTTGTTTCTATGTGGCACAAGTCCAGTTATGGCCACAGAAGTAGGCGATTTAGTACCAGACGTAAGGGGCAATGCCCTGCAACAAGATGGACGTAGAGTCACTTGCACTATTTCAGACAAAGCTGGACCAATTGTTGGAGCGAATGTCCTTATTAAAGGGACAACTATCGGAAATATTTCCGATATGGACGGACGGGTCATACTTGATGGTGTGCCGGATAATACCATATTGGTGGTATCTTACATTGGCTATGTAACTCAAGAGATCTCTCTGAAGAATAGCCAGAACAATATCAAAGTAAAATTAGCGGAAGACACACAAGCCTTGGATGAGGTCGTTGTTGTAGGTTATGGTACCCAAGCGAAGAAAGATATTACGGGATCTGTCGCTGTCGTATCTACGGAAGAGTTGAAGGAGACTCCGGTAGCGACATTCTCAGAAGCCTTGCAAGGAAAGGCTTCCGGTGTGTATATCTCGAACTCGGGTGGACCTAGTGGTGAGACGACTATCCGTATCCGTGGTGTCGGCTCGTTGAATGGTTCGGACCCATTGATTGTTGTGGACGGTGTCTCGAATGTGGATATCGATGCGGTCAATCCGAATGATATCGAGTCTTTGCAAGTCTTGAAAGATGCTTCCGCTACTGCGATCTACGGTGCGCAAGGAGCGAATGGTGTAATCATTATCACGACAAAGCAAGGAACTAAAAGCGGCCGGGTACGAGTATCTTATGATGGTTACTTTGGTGTGGCGAAGATGGCGAATAGTGGTTATGATTTGTTGAATGGATGGGAGGCGATGGAATGGCAAGCACAAGGTATGAGAAACGTGCGGGATTATCGCGGACAAACACCCACCGCTCATCCTCAATTCGGATCGTTGAACGATAAAGATGAATTGACGATGCCTTATGCGATTAAACCGGCTGGTTTATCAAAAGATCAAGTAATCTCGCAGTTTGGTAGTATCGATGCGTGGGTGGCTTCCTATAAACCGGATGGTAGTAATTCGTGGTCACGCTCCGCTTATTACCAGATGTTGGAAGATGGATATTCGGAAGCGGAGGCCCAGAAAGGAACGAATTGGTATGATATGGTGACTCGTACGGGTAAAGTACAGGATCATCAGATCTCTTTATTAGGAGGTGGAGAGAAAGGAACTTACTCGGCTTCTTTAGGCTATACTAATCGGGAAGGAACGATTATCTCTTCTTTCTTTAAACGTTATTCACTGCGTGCCAACTCTACTTATAACGCGAATAAATATTTCACGATAGGCCAGAATTCCAATATCGCCGTAATGGAGATGGGCGGTGAGCGGGGTCGTCAAGGGGATGCGAGCGTATTCGCCCAAACATATACGATCCAGCCATGGGTACCTGTTTATAATGTAGGTGGCGATTATGCGGGATCACAGGCCTCGGAAGGTGGACGTGCGAATACGGCTTATCAGACAGCCATGAATCAACAGGATGATTGGACTCGTTTCATGCGATTGCAAAGTGCGGCTTTCGCCGAGTTGAAACCGATCAAAGGCCTGAGTCTTCGTACGCAGTTCAGTGTTCGTTTGATGGGTATGTGGAGCCAAGCGTTGAGTGAGAAGACGATCGCTACCAATAAAGAGGGGCAATCTCAAAATTATCTGGAGGAAAACGCGAATTGGAGGTTGGATTATCAGTGGACCAATACGGCGACTTATAAGACGAAATTCAATGAAGATCATGACGTGACATTTATGATCGGTACGGAAGCTATGAAATTTGGTGTGGGACGAAGTATGAAAGCCATTCGCTATGATTATATCTTCGAGAATAATCCCAATACATGGATATTAAACAATGGTTCTTCCGACAATATGAAGAATGAAGGAAAAATGTTTGATAAAAGTACGATGTTCGGCTTGTTTTTCCGTGGCGATTATTCCTATAAAGGTAAATACTTGGCAACTGTAACGGTTCGCCGGGATGCTTCTTCCCGGTTTGGCGAGGATAACCGCTGGGGTACATTCCCTTCTCTTTCTTTAGGCTGGCGTATGTCGGATGAGGTCTTTATGGAAAAGACACGTACGTGGTTGGATGATTTAAAGGTGCGTGCGGGTTATGGAACGACCGGTAACTCTAATATCGGAGCCTATAATTATGCGTTTCAATATGCGACCGGAAATGATTATTTATATGGAATCACAGGTGCGGATTCAGGGGCGTCTCCGGGCTATGCGATCTCAAATCTGGGTGATGTGAATGCTAAGTGGGAAACAACCAAGATGTTTAACGTCGGTTTAGACGTAACGGCGTTGAATAATCGTTTGACCGGAAGTATCGATTATTATATTAAGAAGACTTCAGATTTGTTGGTGAACGCTAACTGGTCCGCTTTGGCCGGTAACGCTACTAAGCCAAAGATCAATATTGGCGATATGCAGAATAAAGGTCTTGATTTCAGTGTGGGCTGGAGAGATAAAGTCGGTGATTTTAGTTACTCGGTAAACGCCAATATCTCAACCTATAAGAATAAGGTTACCCAATTAGGTTCCTCGGATCTATTTACGAATACGCGTTTGAGTAAGGTAAACATCACCACGGTTGGTCAACCGGTAGCGATGTTCTACGGTTATCAAGTGGACGGAATCTATACGAGTGAACAAGATGTGCTGAACTATAAGACCGCGGATGGAAAAACGATTTTACCGTATGCCGTGGCGGACGAGGCCAGCTTGAATCCTCAATCATGGGTAGGTCGTTATAAGATTCGTGACGTGAACGGAGATGGAAAGATTGGGGCGGAAGACCGTACGATTATCGGTAATCCGCATCCGGACTTCACGGGAGGTGTGAACCTTAGTGTTGGTTGGAAAGGTTTTGATTTGAGTACATACCTTTATTTCTCTGTAGGTAACGACTTGTATAAACATTATCAGTATTATACGCATTTCGGGGCATTACAAAGTAACTTCTCTAAAGATCGCTTGGAAAACTCTTGGGATCCCGTTACAAACCCGGATGGTATCTATCCATTATGGGCTGGTACATCTAATGAAGGTACGGAGGCGGCTAATGAATCCAATTCTACTTATATAGAAGACGGTTCATACTTGCGTATGCAGACATTGACGCTCGGTTATACGTTGCCAAAGAGTATCTTGAATAAGATCAAATTTGAGAAGATTCGTGTTTACGGTCAGGTTTCCAATGTGTTTACATTAACAGGCTATTCAGGTTTGGATCCGGAGGTTCGTAGCAATAATGAAGATAGCAGTAACGATATGATGAAAGGTATCGACTACGGTTCTTATGGTATGCCACGCCAGTTCATTTTAGGCGTGAATATTTCTTTCTAAAAGGATTTTCGATAAGGATATTGATAACGATTAAAAAAAACAGTATGAAAAGACTATTTATATATTCAATGTTAGTGGCGTCTTCATTAGGAGCGATGACCTCTTGCTCTGACTTCTTGGATGTGAAGCCGGTGGGTGCGGTCAGTGAAGAAGAGTTACTGAATCAGGAAGGCGTAAATTATGCGATTACAGGAATGTATTCATCGATGCTTACACAGGAGTATTTTGCGGCTCCTTTGACAAATTATGCCTATGGCGATGTACTGGGTGGAAGCGCGAATAAAGGGTCTACGTTTACGGACCAGTCTGACTTTACGAACTTGGAAACGTATGCGATCACTACGGACAACGGATATTTGAATACCAAATGGAAAGTGGTTTATGAAGGTGTCTATCGTGCGAACAACGTGATTAATATGATCGATAAAATCAAGGACGAGCTTTCCTCCGTAAAAGGCGTATCAAAGGATTTTTATACCGAAGCGATCGCCCAAGCCCGATTCTTCCGCGGATTCTGGCATTTTGAGGGAATGAAATTATTTGGTGCCGCTATTCCTTACGTGGGAAGCGAGGAGTTCGCTAGCGATGTAAACCCAAAAGTTTCCAATGTGGATGAGTCTGGCAATTATATTTACATATGGGATAAGGTGGCTGAGGATTTACAGTTCGCTTATGATAACTTGCCGGATATTTGGGCGAGCGATAAAGGGCGTGTCAATAAATGGGCCGCCGCCGCTTTCTTGGCAAAATTGAGGCTGTATCAGTCTTCACCCTATAACGGTACGAATGGTACTTCCGATCATTGGGCGGATGCCAAGGCTTTATTGGAGGCTATTATCGCGAATGGGCAGGATAATAATGGCACGAAATTCAAACTAGCGGATACTTATGAGGATTTGTTTACGGCAGGTAGTGCCGATTGGAGCGGTGAGTCCGTGTTCGATATACAGCGGACTATCTCTGGTTCTCAGGTAATCACGAACTCTATCGAAGGTTCATGGCATACGGCTCCTCCGGGAGGTATGGGTACATCCGGATGGGGTTTCTATCAACCTTCCTATGAGTTGGTAAACTCACATATCGTAGACGAGAGTGGTTTGCCGTATCTGGATAAATCATATCAAGATAAACCGGCGTTGACTACCTTGACAGATAATATTCCACATACGGATTTAGAGGTTTTTACCGATCCTCGTCTGGATATCAGTACCGGTCGTTTTGATGTCCCTTATTGGGACTGGACGGTTCCTTCTATCTTGGATGGGTGGGTACGTGATATCGCGAATGGTGGTCCTTATATGAATAAGAAGCGGCAACCGAAAAAAGCGGATAAAGGCGGTACGAGCGTATCTACGGAGACGAGTTCTACAGCCAAGAATTACCATTTGATCCGTTATGCGGATGTTTTACTTTGGTATGCCGAAGTCTTGATTCACGACGGAAATTATAAGGAGGCCGGGAAGTATATAAATGAGGTACGTGCCCGTGCGGCAAACTCGTATGTGAAGGGCGTTGATGCTGCCACGATGTTGCCCACTTCTACATCTTATGTCTTGGATGATAAAGTGAATGGGAAGTTGGATTCGAACGCTGCGGCTAATTATCGTGTAGGTTTGTATCCGGATTCGCAATTCAACAGCAAGGATGGTGCTTTAGCCGCTTTACGTTTCGAGCGTAAATTAGAGTTGGCGATGGAAGGTCATCGCTGGTACGACTTAGCTCGTTGGGGAATAGCGTACGATGAGATAAGTAATTATATCACTTACGAGAAGAGGCATCTCGGAAAGTTTGCCAACTGCGTTTATAACGCTAAATGGGTAACTCTTCCGATCCCGAATGATCAAATCGTGACCATGGAAGGCGTTTTAGTCCAGAATGAGAATTGGAAATAAATCGTAGGTTAATAATCTGTATCGGTCAGGCATGTGATATGTCTGACCGTTTTGTATATTTGCGGCATGAAGTCAACAACCCGGAGGGTTTCGGTGTTTTTTAATAAACAAATAAAGAGAATAGGATGAGACTGGTGTATATTTATCATAGCGGGTTTGTTGTAGAGGCGGAAGGCTTCTCCATCTTGATCGATTATTTCAAAGATACGAATCCGGGCCCGGCGAAGGGGTTTGTGCGTGGGGAGCTATTAAAACGTCCGGGGACGTTGTACGTCTTGGCATCACATTTCCATCCGGATCATTTTAATCCGGACGTGTTGAAATGGAAAGAGGAGAAAGACGATATCAAATATATTTTCTCCAAGGATATCTTGAAACGCCGCCGGGCAAAAGCCGAGGACGCTTTTTATATGAAGAAGGGAGATGTGTACCAAGATGAGCATTTAACGATTAGGGCGTTCGGATCGACCGATGTCGGTATCTCTTTTTTGATCGAGGCGCAAGGTAAACTGATTTTTCATGCCGGAGACTTGAATAATTGGCATTGGAAAGATGAGTCTACTCCACAGGAAGTTGCGGAGGCGGAAGGGAATTACCTGAAAGAACTGGATATAATAGCGAAATATACGCAGGCGATGGATGTTGTCATGTTTCCGGTAGATCCCCGCTTAGGGACCGATTTTATGCGAGGTGCCCAACAATTCATCGACCGGATAAAGACCGGTATCTTTGTGCCGATGCATTTCTGGGAACGTCCGGCGGAGGTCATGGCTTTTGCCCCGTATGCCGAATCGAAAGGTTGCCGGTATGTTGTCCTTTCTGTACCGGGTGAGGGTACCGATATATAATATATTATTAATGTATAGGTTTTAGAAAACATATAAATTTATTTAGGTATGGAAGTTAAAGGCAGATTTGACCATTTCAATATTAACGTATTGGATTTGGAGAAAAGTATCGCTTTTTATAACAAAGCGTTGGGATTGAAAGAGCATCATCGAAAGGTCGCAGAAGACGGTTCTTTTATATTGGTTTATTTAACGGATGAGCAAACCGGTTTCTTGATGGAGCTGACTTGGCTGCGTGACCGGAAAGAACCTTATGAGCTAGGCGACAATGAGAGCCATCTTTGTTTCCGGGTAGCCGGCGATTATGAGGAGGTACGTAAATACCACAAGGAAATGGGAGCGGTTTGCTTCGAGAATACCAAGATGGGATTGTATTTTATTAATGATCCGGATGACTATTGGATCGAGATATTACCGTTGCGATAATTCTCCATTATTATATAACAATGTTGCTTAACATAAGTTTTCGAAAAAAGAAGATAAAATGACAGGAATCTGTAAAATTTTCTTCAAATCGTATTGCAACTTGTGTTAAACCTCTTATATTTGCTACCCAGAAAGAGGAAAATCATTATTAATCCTAAATATAAAATCATGGAGAAGCCTTATGTAGTAGGTATCGATATAGGTGGTACCAACACTGTTTTTGGTGTAGTTGACGCAAGAGGAACAATCTTGTATAGTGGATCAATTAAGACTGGTAAATATGCAGACGTTAATGACTATGTAGCGGAACTTGCTAAAGGTCTGAAGTCTGTTATTGATCAGGCTGGTGGTCCGGATAAGATTAAAGGTGTGGGTGTAGGTGCTCCGAACGGAAACTTTTTCAACGGATGTATCGAATTCGCTCCGAACTTGCCTTGGAAAGGTAAGATTCCTTTGGCTCAATTGATCAGCGAACAGATCGATGGTATTCCTGTTGCTTTAACAAACGACGCCAACGCTGCCGCTATCGGTGAGATGACTTATGGAGCCGCTCGCGGTATGAAAGATTTTATCGTGATCACTTTGGGTACTGGCGTGGGTAGCGGTATCGTAATCGGTGGTAACTTGGTATACGGACATGACGGTTTTGCCGGCGAGTTGGGCCACGTTATCATGCGTCGTAACAATGGTCGTCAGTGCGGTTGCGGTCGCCAAGGATGTCTGGAGGCTTATGCTTCAGCTACCGGTGTGGCTCGTACGGCTCGTGAATATCTGGAAATCCGTAAGGACGAGAGTGTTCTTCGCGACTTGGATCCGGATGAAATCACTTCAAAAGACGTATACGACGCAGCTATGAAGAATGATAAGATCGCTCTTGAGATTTTCGAGGCTACCGGCTCTATGTTGGGAGAGGCTTTCGCTGATTTCGTAGCATTCTCTAGCCCGGAGGCTATCATTTTGTTTGGCGGTCTTACGAAAGCTGGTGATTTGATCATGAACCCGATTAAACGTTCAATGGAGAAAAATATGTTGAAAGTTTACGCAGGTAAGACTAAATTATTATTCTCTCAATTGAAAGAGAGCGATGCTGCCGTATTAGGAGCAAGTGCTTTGGGTTGGGAAGTAAGAGACCAAAGCGCTGGTTTGGAAGTCTAAATCCGGTTTTGCGTATAACGAAAAGACATTTGCGAAATAAGGCAAGCCGCATCTATATTTAGGTGCGGCTTGTTGTTTTTAATTGAATTATAAATCATAAAGTATGAGACATCCGTTGTATCAATTTCAGTTTTGCCCGGTTTGCGGGGCAAAAGCTTTCGTGGAACATAACGAGAAAGCGAAAAAATGTATGGCGTGCGGTTTTGTTTATTATTTCAACCCGTCGTCGGCTGTCGCTTGTTTCATAAAGAACGCTAAGGGGGAGTTATTGCTGGTTCGCCGAGGAAAAGAGCCGGCTAAGGGTACATTGGATTTGCCCGGTGGCTTCGTCGATATGTTTGAGTCGGGGGAGGAGGCCGCTCGCCGGGAAGTAAGGGAGGAGACGGGGTTGCATATCCAGAATTGTCGTTATTTGTTTTCCTTGCCTAATTTATATATGTATTCCGGCTTTGAGGTGCATACGCTGGATATGTTTTATGAGTGTTTGGTAGATGATTTCAATAACGTGCATGCGGAAGATGATGCCGCCGAGATCGTGATCCTTCACCCGGAGGATGTGAATCCGGAAGACTTCGGTTTAGACTCTATCCGAAAGGCGGTACCGATCTATCTTGGTAAATATTGATAGAACTTGCCTGCTGTTTGGCGCATATTACTTATATTTGCGAATTAGAACGAATAGGCACTGAAGTAAGTGCTTGTATTAAAAAGCAAATGAGTGATGAAAAGAATACTTATTCCGCTGTGTCTGGTAGTAGGCAGCCACATGGCAAGCGGGCAGAGATCGTATCAATTTGATGCGCCGAACCGTTTGTTTGTCGAAGGCAAGGAGTTGTTTAGTTTGAAGAATTATTCAGGTTGCATCGATAAGCTGGAGGCGTATAAACAGCATTCCACGGATGCCGACTTGATTCAAGAAGCCGATTATATGTTGGTCTACTCCGCTTATGAGCAAGGCCGTCCCAATGCCGTTGAGTTATTGAAAGATTATCTGGATGTGTACCCGGCTTCCCGTCATGCGGACGAGGTGAACTTCTTGATCGGTTCCGCCCATTTCGGACAGGGAGAATATCAGAAAGCTATCTTTTGGTTTAACGAATCGAACATTGATATGCTAAGTCCGGAACAACAGGAGGTTTATTGTTTCCGTTTGGCTTATTCCTTGTTGCAAATTGGGGATATGGAGAAGGCCCGTGGTTATTTCGCACGGATCGAGCAGATCGGAACGAAGTACCGGGAAGCATCTACCTATTATGTCGCTTATATCGATTACGCAACCGGTAAATACAACAATGCCTTGGTGGAATTTACCCGCTTGAAGGACTTGCCTGATTATAAGGAGCGATCTTTGTACTATATCACGCAAATTTATTTTATCCAGAATAAATACGAGAAAGTGATCAGCGAAGGTAAGGAATTGCTAGCCTCTTATCCGGATAGCGAGAACAATAGCGAGGTTTACCGTATCATGGGTAACGCCTACTATCATCTGGGAAATGAGGATCAGGCGATTAATATGCTGAGTAAATATGTATCCTCGACGGATAGCCCGTTGAGGGGCGATTTATATATCTTGGGCGTATGTTATTACAATAAGGGTAATTACAGTAGCGCCGTGAACGCTTTGGGGCGGACCGTACGTGAGAACGATGCCCTTTCGCAGAACGCTTATCTGTATCTGGGGCAAAGTTATCTGAAATTAAAAGATAAGAATAACGCCCGTATGGCCTTCGAGGCTGCCGCGACTTCTTCTTTCGATAAGCAAGTGAAAGAGGCGGCTATGTATAATTACGCTTTATTGATCCACGAGACCGCTTTCACTGGCTTTGGCGAGTCGGTGACAATCTTCGAGGATTTCTTGAATGATTTCCCGAATTCCAAATATGCCGATAAGGTAAACGATTATCTGGTGGAGGTTTATTTGACTACCAAGAACTATCAAGCGGCTCTGAACTCTATCGATAAGATCAAGCATCCGAGCACGAAGATCTTGGAGGCGAAGCAAGATATCTTATTCCAGTTGGGAACGCAGGCGTTCACGAATATGGAATTGGATAAGGCGGTCGATCTTTTCAGCCGTGCGATTTCGTTGGGCGCTTATAATCTGGAATCTCGTAACGACGCTTATTTCTGGCGTGGGGAATCTTATTATCGCCAAGGTGAGTATAACAAGGCGATTTCCGATTATCGTACCTATTTGAATAATACCCGCCAACGTAATACGGATATGTATGCCTTGGCACATTATAACTTAGGTTACAGCTACTTCAAATTGAAAGAGTATGGCGAGGCGTTGAACCGCTTCCGTCAATACGTGAATTTGGAAAGCAATCAGCAGACTCCGGCTTATGCGGACGCTTATAATCGTATCGGCGATTGTTTATTCCACAACCGTCAGTTCGCTATGGCGGAAGAGAATTATACCCGTGCGGCGCAATTGCAACCGTCCGCCGGAGATTATTCGGTGTATCAGAAGGGCTTCTTGCTGGGATTGCAGAAAGATTATAAGGGAAAGATCAGCGTGATGGATCGCTTGATCCGTGAGTTCCCGGAATCACAATATGTGGACGATGCCTTGTTTGAGAAAGGACGTTCTTACGTGTTATTGGATAATAATCAAGCGGCTGCGGCAAGCTTTGAGCAATTGATGCGTGATTTCCCGCAAAGCAGTCTGGCTCGTAAGGCCGGCGTACAGCTTGGTTTGATTTACTTCAACGACAATCAGCCGGAGAAAGCGGCCGACGCTTATAAGAGCGTGATTAGCAATTATCCGGGTAGCGAGGAGGCGAAAGTGGCCTTGCAAGACTTGAAGTCCGTATATATCGAGCTGAACGATATCAATTCGTTTGCCGCCTATGCGAATTCGTTAGGTGGAAATGTTCGTTTCGAGGTGAGTGAGCAAGACTCCTTGACCTATCTGGCGGCCGAGAAGTTATTTATGCGAGGCGATAATGAGGGCGCTCGTCGTAGCTTGACGAATTATTTGCAAACCTTCCCGCAGGGAGCGTTTAGCTCGAACGCTAATTTCTATTTGGCAAGTATCGCTTTTGCCAAGAAAGATCTGGAGGAGGCGAAACGTCTGTTCTCGTTGGTATTGGAGAGCGGTGATACGAAATTCAGGGAAGAGTCTTGGGCTCGTAAGGCTGAGATCGAGTATCTGGATAAGGATTACGCCGCCGCTATGGAAAGTTTCAAGCATCTACAGGCGGTAGCGGAGAATCCGGAGAATAAGGAGGCCGCTAAATTGGGCTTGATGCGTTGCGCCGAGTTGACCGGTCAGCCGCAAGAGGCTTTGCTTGCCGCCAACGATTTGCTGAAGGAACCGAAGCTATCTCCCGAGATTATGTCCGAGGCCCGTTATGTCCGTGCGAAGGCTTATATCAGCTTGAAGCAGGAGAACAAGGCGTTGGCCGACTTGAAGGAGATCAGCAAGGATACCCGTACGATACACGGGGCGGAGGCTAAATATCTATTGGCTCAATTGTATTATGATAATAAGGATGATAAGAATGCCGAGACTGTCTTGATGAACTTCATCGAGAACGGTACGCCTCACCAATATTGGTTGGCACGGGGCTTTATCTTGTTGGCTGATATTTATATCCGCCAAGGTGATGATTTCCAAGCTCGTCAATATCTGACCAGTTTGCAAAACAACTACAAGGGCGATGATGAGATCGCCGCGATGATCGAAGACAGATTGGGTAAACTAAAGAAATAAAAGAAAGCGATGAAGACTATATATAATGTAAAGGCGTTGTGTGTGGTAGCTTTGCTGGGTTCGGCTGCTGCTGCGAGTGCGCAAGAGGATGTTACGAAAGAAAAGAACCTGAACCGAGAGATGACGCTTGAACGGGAGTATGATCCTTCCGTGCAGGACGCTAGCAAGGTAAATACGCTTCCCGTGGTGAAAGAGCCGGAGGTTCGTAAGATCCCGATCGATTACTCGAATTATACGATCGCCGCCGATCCGCAGAAAGAGATTAGTTTGTTGCCTTCCGGAAATATCATGACGCAGATGGACTACAACAAGCGCCGGGGATATTTTAACTTCGGTGTAGGCACATATCTGAATATAAACGGTGATTTGGGATATCATATCTTGAGTACCGAGAAGGATAAGTTGAATATTTGGTATTCACATCGTTCTACGAATGGAAAGGTGAAATATATTCAGATGGACGATGAGAAGGTGAAGGCGAAGATCAACGATAATCTGGGAGGCATCAATTTCAAGCATGTTTTTGATAAGACGATATTTAGTATTGGTGCGAAGTACGGATATTCGGCGTTTAATTATTATGGACTGCCTATTGCGGATGCTTGGTCTATGATGGCAGAGGGTAGTTTGGATAGAGTGGATCGGGAAACAAACCAAGTAAACCAGACGATAGCTGCTAATATAGGATTTGAGTCGAAGGAAGATGCCCCGTTCGGATATTTGCTGGATTTAGGTTATATAAATTTCTCCCATAAATATGGGTTGAACAAGAATATAGATGGACCGACGGAGCATACTTTAGAGGCGAAGTTTGATTTGAACGCAGGTTTTAATGGGAATATGCGGATTGGCTTGGGTGGATTGGTGGAGTATTTCAACTACAACTTTCCGGAGGCAGCTTCTAATTCGTATGTTTATGAGTTTAAGAATCATGCCGAGGTGATGTTATCACCATATTATAAAGTTGAGGGTGATAATTGGAAAATCAAATTAGGTGCGAATGTGATGTTGGCTACAGGTGATGATGCGGAGTTCATGGCCTCGCCAAATATTGCCGCTGATGTGGAGGTTGCTGATAAAACGGAGCTATATGTAAAGGCTGACGGAAAGCTTTACTCCAACAGCATGTACGATATGTCACAGATCAACCGTTATCTGTATCCAATGAAAGAGTTGGCTCCTTCTCGTAACTGGTTGAATGCTATCTTGGGTATCCGGAGTGGCGTGGCACCGGGATTTTGGTTCGACGTGTTCGCTGGTTATAAGATAACTAGTAGCGATGTGCTTTTCAGTCAAGTGGCCACATCTAAACCTGACTTTTTTTCCAATTTCAGTGAAGCGATACCGGATGTCGATACTAAGCAGCTTTTTGTAGGGGCTAACTTGAAATATAGCTATCAGCAATTGCTGGATATCTCTTTAAAAGGGGTGTATAATAATTGGAAGGCAAATCAAGGGGATGAGAGTGTTGAACTAAGCCATGCTTATGGAAAGCCAGAAATGGAGGTTAACGCAAATGTAACCGTGCGTCCGATCGATAAGTTATCTGTTGCCTTGGATTATTATTTGGCCACCGGACGTTATGCTTTTGTAAAGAATTACTGGGAAGCTGAAAATCACAGTAGCGTGTCTGCGGGAGCTGGCGAATACAAGATGAACAACATCAACGAGCTAAACCTAACAGGTACCTATACCTTCAACGATACCTTTGGTGTTTACGCTAAGTTGAATAATATCCTTTGCCAGAAGTATGAGGTATATTACGGATATCCTTTGCAAAGCTTTAGTGCGATGATTGGCGTTAATATCAATTTCTAACACTTGAAATAGGAAGGATGGGTGACATAAATATCAAACAACTGGAAAGCCTTCGCTGGAGGATGCGGGTGATCGAGACGCTGACCGTGATCGGGACAGCGTGGATCGCCTTGGCGGTTTACCAGAAGAAGGAAGAACTGGTTTATTATTTGGTGGGAGCCGTAGTCCTTCTATTCCTGTTAAAGTATTATACGCAATTCCGTCTGCGAAAAAGACAGTTCGTCTCTAATCTCGTGGAGCAGCGAACGATGGAATTGCGTTTCCAGCGGGATGCGATGCAAGCGGAGTCGGAAAAACTATCCCGTGCCCTTTCTGCCTTGGCGGATGCCCAGGACGAGTTGGTTCGTAAGGAACGTCTGGCATCGATCGGCCAATTAACGAAAGGTCTGGTAGACCGTATCTTGAATCCCTTGAATTATATCAATAACTTCGCTCATTTGTCTGCTGTATTAGCGAAAGATATCAAGCAGAATATCGATGAGGACGAAGAGACCGGTAAACACGATAATTATAATGATACGCAAGAACTGCTGGTTCTTTTGACCAGCAATCTGGATAAGATAGCCAAGCATGGTGATAACACGGTGCGGATCGTAAAAGCGATGGAAGAATTGCTGAAAGATCATTCGGCGAATCGAACTTGCGTGGATATTAATGATTTATGTAAGGTCAATCTGGATATCTTGCGAAAGAATTACGCGAAGGAGATCGAGAAGAATCAAGTAGATCTATCATTCTCCGGGCTTTCCGTACCGTTGACAATCGAGGTGAATATCGATCAGATGGGAAAAGCCTTGTCGCAGATATTGGATAATAGTATATATGCGGTCTTGAAAAAGGCCGGAGAGCCGGGATATCAGCCTTCTGTCTCGTTGGTATTGCGTATTCAAGCGGATAAGCTGCAAGTGGTTATCCGTGATAATGGCGTCGGTATAGAAGAAACGATAAAGACGAAAGTCTTTTCTCCGTTCTTTACCACCAAACCGACCGCGGAAGCGGCAGGAACAGGTCTTTACTTGAGTCGGGAGGTCGTTTTGAACCATAAGGGTACGATCGCTATCGAGTCGGAGAAAGATAAATATACGGAAGTTACGATTACGTTGCCTATTTATAGTTAGGAAAGGAGGTTCATCATGATACAGGATTTACATACCGAGATTGATCGGTTAAAAAGGCGGATTAAACTTTGCGAGCGGGTTACGCTGGGTAGCTTGGTCGGTATTTGTGTATCTGTGAAGTTCGGTCATCAAGAATGGATCGGATTGCTTTTCTTGATTCTGTTTTGCCAGACCTCTAAGTTGGTTTTCAAGCGGAAACTCAAACAAAAAGAGTATTTGGTAAAAGAGGTAGAGGAGCGTACGCAGGAGATCCGTTCGGAGAAAGACGCGATCCAAGAGGAATCCGAGAAATTGGCGGCGGCTTTGAAAGCCTTGGGTGAGGCGCAGGACGAGCTGGTCCGTAAGGAACGGATGGCTACCGTAGGGCAATTGACCCAAGGTTTGGTGGACCGTATCTTGAACCCACTGAATTATATCAATAACTTCGCAAATCTGACATCGGGGTTGGCCAAGGATCTCCGGGAAAATCTGGATAGTCAGAAAGAGCATCTGAAACCGGATGTGTATGACGACTCGGTAGATTTGCTGAATATGATGACCAGTAATTTGGAGAAGATCTCTGAGCATGGTTTCAATACGGTCCGTATCGTTAAGGCGATGGAGGAATTGCTGAAAGACCGAAGAGGTAATCTTACGCTTACCAACATAAACGGATTATGCCGGATCGCCTTGGATAAATTGAAGAAAACGTATGAGCAGGATATTCAAGAGAAGAATATCCGGATTGTTTTCGATAATTTGACGCTGTCTTTGATGATGGAGGTAAACGTGGAGCAGTTCAGTAAGGTTCTGGCCGGGATATTGAAAAATTCCATGTATGCCCTGTTGAAGAAATCGGAGACCGTGACTTTTAGTCCGGAGATATTCCTTGGATTGAAAGTCAATAAGGATATGCTGGAAATAACGATCCGGGATAACGGGTCCGGTATCGACGAGAATATAAAAGATAAGATATTCGCTCCTTTCTTCACGACAAAGACAACGGGGGAAGCGGCCGGCGTAGGGCTTTACCTATGCCGTGAGATCGTGCAAAACCATCGGGGAACCATCGAGGTGGAGAGTAAGAAAGGAGAATATACCCAGTTTCTAATTACGATCCCTGTATATCAACCGAAAACAATTACACCGCCTAAAGAGGAGGAATAGATATGGAAGACCAGAGTAAGGAAATAGAACGGCTACGTTTGCAAGTGAAGAACTTAGAGAAATTATCTTCTTTAGGTATGTTGAGTGCCGGGATCGCGCATGAGATCCAGAATCCGCTCAACTTTGTCATCAATTTCAGTAAGCTGTCCTCTAAGTTAGTGGATGACTTGGAAGATATTTTAGAAGAAGAGAAAGATGTCTTGCCTCCGGAATCTTGGGAGAAGCTGACCGCCTTGCATGAGGAGTTTAGCGAGATCGTTAACGATTTGCATGGTAACTTGAAGAAGATCGAGGAACATGGAAACCGGGCGACAAGTATCATCCGGGGTATCTTGCTTTATTCCAGAGGGAAGGATGACGAGTACATCCCTACGGATATCAAGAATCTGGTGAAGGAATATGTTTGGCTGGCTTATCATTCGATGCGAGCGAACTATAAAGGTTTCAATATTGCGATCCGGGAGCATTACGAGGAGGGGCTTCCGATGCTGAAAGTGATCCCGCAGGATTTGAGCCGTGCGGTATTGAATGTCATGAATAACGCTTGCTATGCGGTCTATAGTAAATCCAAGCTCTCGCCGATCGGGTATGAGCCGGTTATATCCGTGGATCTACGGAAGGAGGGAGATTCTTTAAGATTAAGTATCGAGGATAATGGTATCGGTATGCCGGAGGATATCCGGGAGCAGATATTCTCCGCGTTTTTCACCACGAAACCGGTGGGAGAGGGAACTGGCTTGGGGCTATCTATCACTCGATCCATTATAGAGGAGAAGCATGACGGGAAGATAGAGGTGGAATCGAAAGAAGGTGAGTTTACCCGTTTCATATTCCTTATTCCATTAACGAAATAAACAGAAGAATTATGGCGATCAAGATATTAAGCGTAGACGACGAACAGGATCTGGAAGCGTTGCTAACCCAATATTTCCGTCGGAAGATCCGTAAGGGAGAGTATGAGTTCTCCTTTGCCCATAATGGCTTGGAGGCGTTGAGGATGATGTTGGACCATCCGGACTTTGATATCATATTGAGCGATATCAATATGCCGGAGATGGATGGCTTGACATTGCTGACGAAGATTAACGAGATGCGTAACCCGGCCTTGAAATGTATCATCGTATCGGCTTACGGGGATATGGAGAATATTCGTACCGCCATGAACCATGGTGCTTTCGACTTCGCTACCAAGCCGATCGATATGGAGGATCTGGAACGTACGATCGAGAAGGCGGTCGAGCAGATTTCTTTTATCAAGGAGGCCCAAAAGGAACATCATCAGCTAGAGGAGATCCAATATGACTTGAACGTGGCACGTGAGATACAGCAATCGATTTTGCCGAAGCAGTTCCCTCCGTTCCCGCAATATAAGCAATTCGATCTTTATGCGACCATGAGTGCGGCGAAAGCCGTGGGGGGTGATTTCTATGATTTCTTCTTGGTGGACGATAATCATCTGGGTTTTACGATCGCTGACGTGTCGGATAAGGGGATTCCCGCCGCTATTTTCATGGCGATCAGTCGTACGGTGATCCGTGCTACGGCGCTTAGGCAGCTTTCCCCGGCGGTCTGCATGAAGGAATCGAATGATCTATTGTGCCGTGAGAGTGTCAATGGGATGTTTGTCACTACTTTTTATGCGATCTTGAATATCCATACGGGCGACGTGGTTTATTGCAATGGGGGGCATAATCGTCCGGTTTGGATTCGTAAGAACGATAAGGTATCTCTTTTGCCGATGACTGGTGGGGTGGCCTTGGGAGTCGTGCCGGGATTAGCTTATAAAGAACAATCCTTGAAACTGGAGGCGGGAGACAGCTTGTTCCTCTATACGGATGGAATCAGTGAGGCGATGAACCTGCGGAATGAGCAATATGGAGATATCCGTTTGGTAGAGGCTTGTAGCTCCGTAAAGAACCAATCCCCCAAATCTATGATCGAAGGTATATCCGAATCCGTCCAATCATTCGTGAACGGCGCTACGCAGAGCGATGATATTACGATGTTGGCGCTGACTTATAAAGGATAATCATTTGGATAAAGGTAATTTCTTAAAGTTTACTTATATGAAAAAAGCATTTTCTGTATTTTTATCATTTTGCCTGTGTACTATTACCATGCTAGGCTTTACCGCTTGCGGTGATGATGAGCATGAGGATAAGCATGAGCATGGGGCGAAGGACGGATCTAGTTGATGAGTTTGGTCGTATTCGTTGGGACGATCGGGTGAATCTATGGGCCATAGTTTGTTCCAAACCAATCGATTTCGTGGGTAATTACTATGTGGAGGATATGCCGATGGCTTATCAGCAGGAAGGGCTGAATGTTCGTTTCAGTGGAGTGGGCTATTCCTTGGAAGAGGGAAAGATTCCACCTACTATGTTGACAGAGGAATTCTTCTGTCTGCATGACTATACGATTACTCCCATGGAAGATTGAAATCTAAAGAAACATAAATTCATTGTATATCTTGTAGAGACGGGGCACGCCCCGTCTCTACAAATTACGATGGGCATTCTTAGCACCTAACATTGCCCATTATAAGCACTTTATAATGCCCATTGTAAGCCTTTAACGATGCCTATTATGAAGAGCTTACGTTATAGGTTGTAAATGAGCATTATACAAATAAACGCTATATCAATAACAACTAACTTCATAAACGTATAAAGTAGGGCTACTTGTACTTCTGGAATTTATTTGGGTGCGGGTGCTCTGTCTTCTTAATGGTTGTACATATCCTTATTATAAAAGTCCAGCACCTTGATCGCCATATCGTAGGCCGCTTGTGCCGGGCTTTCCGGATTGATCTCTATCGCTTGTAGGTAGCTGTTGAGGGCTAGGCGTACGTTGCCTAGTTTATAATGAGCTTTTCCGAGGAGAAACCAAGCCTCGTCGGATCTCGGTTGCTCCGTGAGGTAAGCGTCCAAGAGCCGGATCGCTTCTTCTAGTTTATTCTCTGAAATAAGTCGCTTTATCTCTTCCATATTTTTGAATAACCTTTTGATTTTGTCTCGCGAAGGTAAATAGAAACGAGTGACTATATATATAATGTATAGGAAAAAACGCTTTTTTAGTGACCGATATACCGCGTACGTTAATTATTTGTGTAAGTTTGCACCCGATTTCTAACCAGCAAAAAATAGATATGCAAAAGAATTTGGTAATAGTGGAGTCACCCGCCAAGGCAAAAACCATCGAGAAGTTCCTCGGAAAGGACTATAAGGTTATGTCTAGCTATGGTCATATCCGCGACTTGAAAACGAAAGATTTCAGTATAGACCTCGAACACAATTATGCCCCGGAATACGTGATTCCCTCTGACAAGAAGAAACTCGTGACCGAATTGAAGAACGAAGCGAAGAAAGCCGAGCAGGTTTGGTTGGCTTCCGATGAGGACCGGGAGGGAGAGGCCATCTCTTGGCATTTATATGAGGTATTAGGATTGAAACCTGAGAATACGAAACGTATCGTTTTTCATGAGATTACCAAGAACGCTATATTACATGCGATCGAGACGCCGAGAGATATCAATATCGATTTGGTGAATGCGCAGCAAGCCCGTCGTATCTTAGACCGTATCGTGGGTTTCGAGCTATCCCCCATTCTTTGGCGTAAGGTGAAGCCGGCTTTATCCGCGGGGCGCGTGCAATCGGTTGCCGTACGTCTGATCGTAGAGCGGGAGCGAGAGATCAACGAGTTTGTCTCGGAGGCCGCTTACCGTGTGATCGCCAGCTTTATCTTGCCGGATGGTACGACAATCCTCAAGGCAGAGCTGAACCGTCGTTTGAAAGATAAGGAAGAGGTGGAGGCATTCCTTGAATCTTGCAAGGACGCTTCTTTCACGATCGATGATATCTCGAAAAAGCCGGTGCGCAAGACACCAGCCCCTCCTTTTACGACATCTACCTTGCAGCAGGAGGCCGCCCGTAAGTTGGGTTATTCGGTCTCGCAGACCATGATGATCGCCCAACGCCTGTATGAGTCCGGATTGATCACGTATATGCGTACTGACTCCGTGAACTTAAGTGATTTGGCTTTGGGGACGGCAAAAGAAGCTATCTTGGATACCTACGGTGAGAAATATTATAAATTCCGTCAATATCATACCAAGAGCAAGGGAGCGCAAGAAGCGCACGAGGCGATTCGTCCGACCTATATCAGCAATGATGAGATAAGCGGGACCGCTCAGGAAAAGAGATTATACGAATTGATCCGCAAACGTACGATCGCTTGCCAGATGGCGGACGCCGAGTTGGAGCGTACGACGATCTCCGTAGGCATCGGCGGCAAGAAAGAGAAGTTCGTGGCTACCGGTGAGGTCATTACTTTCGACGGTTTCCTTCAGGTGTACCGCGAGAGTTTTGATGACGAGAATGAGAAGGAACAGGAAAACGGCCTTCTTCCTCCGGTTACCTTGAACGAGGTATTGAGTATGAAGGACATCGTCGCTACCGAACGTTTCACGCAACGTCCTCCCCGCTATACGGAAGCAAGTTTGGTTCGCCGTTTGGAGGAATTGGGAATCGGTCGTCCTTCTACCTATGCGCCTACGATCCAGACGATCCAGAATCGGGAGTATGTCGTGAAAGGGGATAAGGAAGGAACGGAGCGTACTTATAATATCATAACCTTGGCTCAGCATACGATCAAGGAAGTCCAAAAGACGGAGATCGTAGGAGCGGACCGGAATAAGTTGATGCCAACCGATATCGGTACGGTCGTGAATGATTTCTTGATGGAGTATTTCCCGGGTGTTATGGATTATAACTTCACGGCGAGCGTGGAGAAGGAATTCGATGCCGTAGCGGAAGGCGAGATGGTATGGACGGACGCGATCGATAAATTCTATAAACTATTCCATCCGATCGTGGAAGAGGCAGCCTCTGTCCGTACGGAGCATAAAGTGGGTGAGCGTGAATTGGGTATCGATCCGAAGAGCGGCAAACCTGTTTTCGTGAAGATCGGTCGTTATGGCCCAGTCGTACAGATCGGGCAGGCGCACCCAGAGGATAAAGAGGCTCCTAAACCTCAATTCGCTACCTTGATGAAGGGGCAGTCTATCGAGACGATTACTTTGGAAGAAGCCTTGAAATTGTTTGATCTACCCCGTACGATCGGTGAATATGAAGGTAAGGTCATGGTTGCCGCTGTCGGACGTTTTGGCCCATTTATCCGTCATGACGGAAAGTTCGTATCCATACCGAAGGGCTTGAATCCTTTGTCGATAACAGCCGAGGAAGCTATCGAGTTGATCGAGGCAAAAAAACAAAAAGATGAGCAACGATTTATCAAGAAGTTCGATGAGGATCCGGAAATGGAAATCTTGAATGGTCGCTTCGGCCCTTATATCTCTTATAAGAAAAAGAATTACAGAATTCCTAAGACGATAGAGAAACCAGAGAACTTGACCTTGGAGGAATGCCAGAAGATAATCGCCGAGGCGGGAGAAAAACCTGCTGCGACGAAGAAACGTACGACACGGAAAAAGGCTTGATTATAGCTCTAAAAATTCATAGTTATGATTTACTAAACTCATAACTATGAATTTTTCAAAACATAACTATGATTTTTTTAGACATCGATGCCCGTAAATTCTTTTAACGCATATCCGATCAAGAAGCTTAATGCGGCCACGCTAAAACTAAGTACTGCCATCTCGGTAAAACGCTTCCGGAAACTCTCGCTTCTCGCTATGGAATAATAATAGTTGAAAAGGGCGATGATGCTTAACGCTATGATGAGCATAAGCCCTAAAGCCATTAATACGTTCGATATAAAGATAAATGGAGCGACCAAGGCGACTACCGTAAAGATATAAGCTATTCCCGTATAGATCGATGCCTTAACAGGATGTTTCCCGTTTTCATTTCCATTCTCGGACTTGGTAGATAGATATTCGGAGGAAGCCATGGATAATGCGGCGGCTATTCCAGTGATGCTTCCGGTCAACGCTATTAATCTAGAGTCGCTCAAGGCAAGGGTAAAGCCAGCTAAAGCACCTGTAAATTCTACTAAAGCGTCATTTAGCCCCAGTACGACAGAACCCATATATTCCAACCGTTCCTCATTGATCAAGGCGATCAACCTCTGCTCATGCTCATCCTCGTCACGTGCGATTTGTTGCAAATCCGGATACTCATCATAAGAGGCGTAATCATTCTTGGCGCTTTCCTCGCTACCTTCCATTAGCTTAATGGCGAAAGTAATCCCCAAGATACGTGCCAACCAGTAGTATTTGGTGACGCGTAATTTATTCGGGGAGATCTCTTGCCCCGTATACTTTTTCAGGATCGTATAATGTCCTTTCTCGTCATTCGCTATCTGTAGTAATACTTCCTTGTTGCTTGGATCTTTCTCGATAGCGGCGAGTTGCGTATAGAGAAGGCTCTCCGTGATTTCATTTTGTTGAAATCGAAGGAGAGCCTTTCTTGTTTTCTCGTTTATGTTCATCTTCTATCGTTACATTCTTTCCGGGACCTCGATGCCTAATAAATCCATACCGGATTTCACGATCTTAGCTACATTGGCGGATAAGACTAAACGGAAGTTCTTCAATTCCGGATTCTCTTCGCGAAGGATGGAGAAATCGTGATAGAATTGATTGTATTCCTTTACCAGATCATAAATATAGTTGGCGACACAGGCCGGGCTGTATAGCTTACCTGCCTCTTTCACGATCTCCGCATAATCGGCGATCATTTGGATCAGGTTCTCTTCTTTCTCGGAAATGGCGAAAGTAAGCGGTAACTGCTCCGGTAATGCGATGCCCTGTTCCGCTGCTTTGCGCAATACGGAACGGATACGGGCGTAGGTATATTGGATGAATGGTCCCGTATTTCCGTTGAAGTCGATAGACTCTTTCGGATTGAACGTCATATTCTTGCGAGGGTCTACCTTTAATATGAAATATTTCAAGGAGCCAAGACCTACGATACGGGCGATATTCTCAGCCTCTTCCGGAGTCATCTCGTCCAATTTCCCTAATTCTTGGGAAATCTCGCGTGCGGTACTGATCATCTCGGCCATCAAATCATCGGCGTCTACGACCGTTCCCTCACGGCTCTTCATCTTACCTTCCGGTAGCTCTACCATTCCGTAGGAGAAGTGGACCAATCCCTTGCCGAACTCGAAGCCTAACTTATCCAATAAGATCGATAATACTTGGAAGTGATAATTCTGCTCGTTCCCTACCACATAGATCATCTTATTGATCGGGTAATCATCGAAGCGCAGCTTGGCGGTACCGATATCCTGCGTCATATAGACGGAAGTTCCATCCGCACGAAGCAATAATTTCTCATCCAGCCCGTCTTTCGTCAAATCAGCCCATACGGAGCCGTCTTCACGGCGATAGAAAATCCCTTTCTCTAGGCCTTCCATCACCTTACCTTTTCCTTCCAGATACGTTTGAGACTCGTAATAAATCTTATCGAAATCTACGCCCATCATCTTATAGGTCTCGTTGAACCCGGCGTATACCCAATTATTCATCATTTCCCAAAGCGCACGCACCTCTTTGTCTCCGGCTTCCCATTTACGAAGCATCTCACGGGCTTCCGCCATCAAGGTGGATTGAGCCTCGGCTTCTTCCTTGGTAAGGCCTTTCGCTTCTAACGCATGGGTCTCCTCTTTTAATTTGTTGCTGAATAATACGTAAAAGTCACCGATCAGATGGTCGCCCTTCTTTCCGGTAGACTCTGGGGTAGCTCCATTTCCCCATTTCTGCCAAGCCAACATGGATTTACAGATATGGATACCACGATCGTTTACGATATTCGTCTTTACGATCTGGTTACCGTTCGCTTTCATGATCTTCGATAAGCTGTATCCTAATAAGTTATTGCGGACATGGCCCAAGTGAAGCGGTTTATTTGTATTGGGAGAGGAATATTCGATCATAACCAAAGGCGACTGCTCGGTAACCGGAATGATACCGTAAGCGGGCTGCTCATTGATCGAGTTTAGTAAATCGATCCAGCAAGAGCAAGCGACCGTCAGGTTAAGGAATCCTTTGATTACATTAAATTCAGCTACCGCTGGCTCGTTTCTCAACAAGTACTCACCGATTTCCTGAGCGGTCTGCTCCGGAGATTTCTTCGACATGCGAAGGAATGGGAATACGACTAGGGTCAAGTGCCCCTTGAATTCTTTTTTCGTTTTTTGTAACTGCACTTGGCTAGCGGTGACATCCGCTCCGTACAGCTCTTTGATGCCGGCTATGATAGCCCCGGTAATCTGTTGTTCGATAACCATATTCGTCTAACTATAATTCGGATTTTATTTTGTACGCGAAGGTACACAAAAAAAGGATACAATTTGCATCGTATCCTTCTTCTATAGAGAAGAATGGTGTTTCTTATTTGATTAGCTCGTTCAATTCAGCACCAGCCTTGAACTTCACGGCCTTGCGAGCTGCGATTTCAATGGTTTCTTTAGTTTTCGGGTTAACACCTTTACGAGCGGCCTTCTCTGACACAGAGAATGAACCGAAGCCAAGTAGAGCGACTTTACCGCCTTCTTTTAATTCGTTAGAAACTGTGTCAACAAAAGCTTCTACTGCCTTTTTAGCATCCACTTTGCTGAGACCTGATTTTTCAGCGACTGCACTAATAAATTCTGATTTGTTCATGATGGTTTGACTGTTAATATATTAAACAAAACTATGATAACCGATAGACGGCTCCAAATGTAGTTTTATTTTGAAATATCACAAAAGAAAAACCTACTTTTTTTACCGATTTACATATGTTTTAGTATTATTATGGGCAAAAACGGCTAAAATATATTTACCTTTGCCGCTAAATTAACGTAGTATATGATGAATCAGACAAATTCGGGGTTCTTGAATAGTATCCCGCCGGTAACGAAAAATCTTATCATTATAAACTTGCTATTTTGGGTAGCCAGCCTTGCACTGCCGAAAGTCGGCGTCGATTTAGTGGATTTATTAGGGCTTCACGTCCCGGGTGCTACCGACTTCAAGGCTTATCAGATCGTTTCTTATATGTTCATGCACGATACCCATTCGTTTGCGCATGTGTTTTTTAATATGTTCGCCGTTTATATGTTCGGCCGGGTATTGGAGAACGTATGGGGCCCCAAACGTTTCTTGATTTTTTACTTCGTGACGGGTATAGGCGCCGGTTTGGTACAAGAGGTGGTATGGTTCTTTAATTTGCGGGATGTGATCTTCGCTAGCCAAGACATGATAAACTTGAATGGAGCCCAGATTATCAGCAAAAGCGAGTTCTTGAATTATTTCGTGACCATTGGCGCTTCGGGTGCCGTATTCGGAATCTTGTTGGCATTCGCGATGATCTTCCCGAATGTTCCTTTGTACTTGATGTTCATACCGATCCCGATTAAAGCCAAATATTTCGTAATATTTTATGGTCTTGCCGAACTATTTATGGGTGTGGCTAGTTTTGGTGGCGATACGGTAGCGCATTTCGCTCATTTGGGGGGTATGTTATTCGGTTATTTCTTAATTCGTTATTGGAAAAAGAAAGATGCAGACAATGGACGGTATTTTTACTAATTTGAAGCGTACGTTTCAGTCGGGTAATATCCTGTCGAAACTGATATATATAAATGTAGGCTTGTTTATCTTGATACGTTTGGCCAGCGTATTGTTTATGCTCTTTAATGTGCAAGGGGTGCCTTTCTTGCAGTATTTGCAGTTGCCGGCTTCTCCGGAACTTTTGCTCTTCCGTCCGTGGACGTTGTTTACTTATATGTTCACTCATTTTGACTTCTTGCATATCTTGTTCAATATGCTTTGGTTGTATTGGTTCGGGGGATTGTTCTTGAATTTTTTCAGTGAGCGGCAGTTGGGAGGCTTGTATATATTGGGAGGTCTTGCCGGTGCGGTGTTGTTTGTCCTTGCTTATAATATTTTCCCTTATTTCCAGAACGTGGCCTCTTTTAGCTATTTGATGGGGGCTTCGGCATCTGTTATGGCGATCGTTTTCGCTGTGTCGTTTTACCGGAAGGATTTGGAGATTAATTTATTCTTGATCGGAAGGATCAAATTAATTTATTTGGCTATCTTTACGCTGGTGATCGATTTGTTGGCGATGACTTCTGATAATGCGGGAGGACATATCGCCCATATCGGCGGGGCTTTGTTTGGTATGTGGTTCGCTTCCCGTATTCGTAATGGAAAGGACTTGACCGCTCCAATGAATCGGTTGATCGACTGGTTCGTGAATTTGGGCAAACGGAAACCGAAGATGCGTGTGACTTATAAACGTAACGAGACGGATTATGAGTATAACGCACGTAAACATCAGGAGTCGGTGGATCTAGATACTATACTGGATAAATTGAAACGTTCCGGTTATGAGAGCCTTTCCGCTGAAGAGAAAAAGCGACTTTTCGACGCCAGTAAGAAATAACAGATACTTATGAAAACTCTACGGATTTTTCTTCAATTCTTATTCGTCGTAGCGAATGTGGTGGCTGTCGTATTGTTGATAGTCTCGGCTTATTCGGATCGGGTGTCTCCTGAGACGAGTATGACGTTATCTTATCTGGGATTAGCCTTTCCTGTCTTATGTGTAGTCAATCTTTGCTTTATTATCTATTGGCTGTTCTTATGGGAATGGAAGTTCTTATTGATCGGCATATTCTCCTTCTTGTTATGTTGGGGTCCCGTGAAACGCTATTTTCCGTTTCACTCGCATAAGGATGTTCCTCGGGAAGAGGTACTGAAGGTGCTGACTTATAATGTGATGGCTTTTGGGTACAAGAATCATACGAAGATAGCTCCGAACAAGATTATCCAATATATCGCTAACTCGGACGCAGATATTGTTTGTTTGCAGGAATATGCCACGGCTAAATCAGAGAAGAGCCTTACTGCCTCTAAGATCTATGATGCGTTGAGCATGTATCCTTATCGTTCCGTATTTTATCAAAGCTCCACGAAATTCCAGAGTTTCGGCATCGCTGTGTTCTCCAAATATCCGCTGTCGAATTCCCGGATGGTGAAATACGATTCGGATTATAACGGCTCTTCCGTACATGAAGTGAACATCAAGGGAAAGAAGTTGACCTTGATTAATAACCATTTGGAATCGTTTAAACTGACGATGGAGGATCGGACCCGTTATTCATCCCTTATAAAGAGCTTTAGCTCGGATGGGTTGGGCGATTTGAAAGGAGCGTTCGAGCAAAAGCTAGGACCTGCTTTCCGGATTCGGGCTAAGCAAGCGGAAGCGGTATCAGAAGAGATTAAGAACGCTAAAGGAGATTATGTCTTGGTATGCGGTGACTTTAATGATACGCCTATTTCTTATGCGCACCGTACGATCCAAGGGGATTTGACGGATGCCTTTGCCGAGTCTGGCCGGGGAATGGGCATTACCTATAATCAAAATTTCTTCTGGTTCCGTATCGATAATATCCTGCATTCCCCGAACATGACCTCTATGAATTGTTCCGTGGATAAGGTCGCTTATTCAGACCACTACCCGTTATGGTGTTATCTGAAACTTGAATAAAAGGGTTTCATCACTCGGATTCTGCGTTCTGCGCAGCGTCAAATACGTCGGCGAACAAGTTCTCGACAAAGAAGAAGGTAGCGTTACAGAATAGCTTAGGATCTTTGATCAGCGCTATCGTATTGCTATCCCCATTATTGGCGATCACATCTTCCGCTTTATAGGTCTTGTACTTTTTATCGTTTAGCGGATCATATTGATATACGATATCGCTCGCCTCGATCGTGTACCGGTTGTCGAAGCAGGTGATACGCATTTTATATTTAATGATAGTCTTGTCTGTATCATTCAACAATAATTCAACCTTAGAGCTTACGAAGATGGTCCCTTTGTTCTTGTTCGAGTTTACGTTGGATAAGAAGACATCTTTTCCATAAGATTTCTTAGCCCATGCGTTAATAGCGTTGAATATTTCTAGTTTAGAGGTATTCTCGATCTCTACATCATCGCTATAGCATACCTTCCCGTTTTTCATGGGGGCACATTCGTCTACCTCGCCTTTATGCCCCTGCGCCATGACTAGCACAGGGAACATCATATATATTAATAATAGAATCTTTTTCATAAATGCAACTCTCTTTTTCGTTATTTGATCCATACATTCGTAATCTCGCCGATTAACATCGTTTGCTGTCCTTCGGCGGTCTCGCCTTGTTTACGGCACTCGATAATAATCCATGGCGCATCCGCAGATGTGCCGGGCTTGGAGAAGGATAACCGATATACGTCGTTATTGCCAATCGCTTTATAAGCAGGACTATCTTTGGATATGGAGATTGTACTGATCGTTTTACCAAACATATTGCCTATGCCTTTCCATTCAACGTTTGCGTCGGTCGTATTTCCTTTTACGGCTTTGATCTGTAAAGCGTTGTCCGGTAACATTTGGAGGATCGTGCTGGGTATTTTGTCCGCTTGGAACGCTACGAAACCTTCCATCGGTGCCACAGGTCGTGTTTCCCGTTGCGGAGCGGATACTGGTTCTACCGGTGCGGCTGTCAGCAACTGTGCGCCTAATGCGTTGGCTGCGCTATCAAACGTCTTATCCGCGAAGTCAATCGTGGCCTTACGGAACTTACCGCTGATACGGTTCAATTTCGTCTTGCTCTTATTCAAGGCATACTCGTCCGTGATCCATTCCTCGGCTAGGTATTTCTCCGGCTCGTTCTGGTAAGACACGTTATATTCATATCGGATGCCCGCAAGTTGCAGGGTACAAGCATGTTCCTTGCATTCAATGATAATACGGTATTTCATCATCGCCCGATCGAGGGATAAGGCTGTGCTGGAGAATACTATATATTCTTCCCCGATAATGGCGATCTCGCCTTTTGCCTCATTTTGATAAGCTACTCTACTTTCCTTTGTGTTAAAATTTTCTTGTCCCCATTTTAATAGTTGTTGGTAGATTTGTGCCTTGCTTAAAGAGGGGGCATTAATCTCTCGGGTAAAAACGACTTTACCGTCTGCAACCGGAACGGCCCCTGCCAGATAGTGTTGATCCTCTTGCGCGAATAGCAGGGCGGGGATAAATAACAGAGCGAATAATAACTGTTTCATGGTATATTTTCCTTATTATTTTAGCCCCAAAGATATACATTTGCGTTTGAAATAAACTATGAGCGTGACAAATAATTATACTAATTGCTCTTTATCAAAGAAAAAAAGTCTATATTTGCACCCTGTGAAAAAACGAATATAAATAATGTAATAACATAAACCTAAGATTCAGATGCAAAACAAAGGATTTGTAAAGGTCTTCGCGGTGTTACTTACGCTTGTCTGTTTGTTCTATTTGTCGTTCTCGTTCGTGACGCAACATTACAACAGTAAAGCCGCTGAGTATGCGGGTGGAGATCCTGCGAAAGAGAGTGCTTATTTAGACTCACTATCTACTCAGAAGGTATGGTTAGGCTATACGCTTAAGCAATGCCGTGAAATGGAAATTAGTTTAGGTCTTGACTTAAAGGGCGGTATGAACGTTGTCCTTGAGTTGAACGTGGCGGATGTAATCCGTTCGTTGTCTAACAACAACCAAGACGAGAATTTCAACAAGGCGTTGGATTTAGCTTATGCGCATCAAGCGACTAGCCAAAAAGATTTCATCGACCTTTTCGCTGAGGAGTATAAGAAGTTGGATAGCGGCGCACGTCTTTCCGCTATTTTCAGTACATTCGAGTTAAAAGATAAAATCACGCCCCAGAGCTCAGACGCTCAGGTTGTTTCTGTTTTGAAACAAGAGTTGCAGAGTGCGATTGATAACTCATTCAACGTATTGCGTACTCGTATCGACCGTTTCGGTGTGGTTTCTCCGAACATCCAACGTTTGGAGACAGCGGGTCGTATCTTGGTTGAGTTGCCGGGTGTGAAAGAACCGGAACGTGTTCGTAAGTTGCTTCAAGGTAGCGCTAACTTGGAATTCTGGGAAACTTATAAGTTACCGGAAATCTATCAACAATTGGTTGCCGCTGATAATGTATTGGCTACTATCCTAAGTAAGGAGGCTTCCGCTGATTCTGTAGCTACCGATAATGTTGAGAAAATCGCTGATGCCGCTGATGCGAATGTAAGTGAGGCCGATTCTTTGTTGGCTGAGCTTGGTCAAGATAAAAAAGATACGGAAGCTAATCAAAGCATGGAAGAGTTCGCTAAGCAACATCCATTATTTGCTTTATTGCAGATTAGCCAGTACAACGGTCAGTTGTCTCCGGGTTCGACGGTAGGTATCGCTCAAGCAAAAGATATGGAGAAGATCAGCGAATACCTGAACATGAAACAAGTGAAAGAGGTATTGCCTCGTAACTTGGCTTTAAAATGGGGTGTAAAGGCGATCGATGATAAAGAGCAGTTCTTTGAGTTATATGCCTTGAAGGTAACGAACCGTGACGGAAGTCCCGCTTTAGGTGGTGACGTAGTAACAGATGCTAACGCTGACTTTATGCAACAAGCCGGTCGTTCAGAGCAAATGGTTAACATGGTTATGAATGCCGAAGGCTCTAAGGCTTGGGCTCGTTTGACGAAAGAGAATATCGGTCGCCAGATCGCTATCGTTTTGGATGAGATGGTTTATTCCGCTCCGAACGTAAACGATGAGATCACGGGAGGTCGTTCACAAATCACCGGTCACTTTACACCGGAAGAGGCGAAGGACTTAGCGAACGTATTGAAATCGGGTAAGATGGCTGCTTCCGTACATATCGTTCAAGAAGATGTCGTTGGTCCGTCATTAGGACAAGAGGCTATCAATGCCGGTGTGATCTCTTTCGTGTTGGCATTGGTGCTGTTGATGATCTATATGTGCGCATTCTATGGATTGGTACCGGGATTGATCGCCGATGGTGCTTTGGTATTGAACATTTTCTTCACGATGGGTATCCTTGCTTCTTTCCAAGCGGTTCTTACCTTGCCGGGTATTGCCGGTATGGTGTTGACGCTAGGTATGGCAGTCGATGCGAACGTATTGATCTATGAGCGTACGAAAGAGGAACTTCGCGCCGGTAAGTCTTTAGGAAAGGCGATCGCCGACGGTTACAGCAATGCGTTCTCCGCTATCTTCGACTCAAACTTGACATCTATCATTACCGGTATCGTATTGTTCTATTTCGGTACGGGTCCTATCCGTGGTTTCGCTACGACGATGATCATCGGTTTGTTCGCTTCCTTCCTTACAGCCGTGTTCTTGACTCGTATCGTTTATGAAGCATTGTTGGCGAAAGATAAATTGAAGAACGTGACATTCACGACTTCTCTGACGAAAGACTTGCTGACAAACCCGAAGATCAATTTCTTGGGTGCTCGCAAAGTCGGTTATTTGATTCCGGCCGCTATTATCGTATTGGGTGCTATTTCTATGATGACGATCGGTTTGAATAACGGTATCGATTTCACGGGTGGACGTAACTACGTGATTCGTTTTAATCAAGAGGTGAAGACAGACGATGTTCGTAATATGCTGGATGCCCAGTTAGACGGTTCTGTTAGTGTTATCCAGATCGGTACAGCGGATCAAGTGCGTGTATCTACCAACTATAAGATCGAAGATAATGATCCTACGGTAGATCAAGAGATCGAGAATAAATTGTTTGAGGGCGTGAAGTCCTTACTTCCGGAAGGAACTACATTAGATGAGTTCACGACTACTTTCATACAGAGTTCGCAGAAGGTGGGTCCTAGCATGGCAGACGATATCAAGAATAGCGCTATCTTAGCGGTAATCTTCGCCATGATCTGTATGGCCGCTTATATCCTGCTTCGTTTCCGTGATGTGTCATTCTCTGTTGGTGCGTTCGCCTCTGTTGCTACGACTACATTGTGTATCATTTCTTTCTATACTTTGTTATGGAAGGTTCTTCCGTTCTCAATGGAGGTAGACCAGACGTTTATCGCAGCTATCTTGACGATTATCGGTTACTCTATCAATGATACCGTGGTTGTATTCGACCGTATCCGTGAGACGATCGCTTTGTATCCGAAGCGTGATCGTTATCAAGTGATCAATGATGCGTTGAACTCTACCTTGTGTCGTACATTTAATACATCATTGACTACGTTGGTGGTTGTATTGTGTATCTTCATCTTGGGCGGTAGCACGATCCGAAGCTTTACGTTCGCTATCTTATTAGGTATCATTATCGGTACATACTCTACTTTGTTCATCGCTACTCCGATCGCTTACGAGTTGCAGAAGAAGAAGATCAATAAGAAAGCTGCTGCTGAGAAAGCAGGAAAATAATATATTTCTTTAAGGATTTTATGAAGATCCTCTATCTTTCCCGTGCCAACGGAGAGATAGAGGATTTTTTTATGTATTAATTCTTAAGGAGATAAAGTATGAATGAGAATGATTTTGTGGTGGGTGTACTTACGTATATCACCTGCCTGCGTGAGAAAAAGCGTTATTCCACGGCGAAGAGTTATCAAGATGCGTTGAGGTCGTTTAAATGTTTTTGTGGCCGGGAAGAGATTCCTTATGCGTATATTAATCGGGATACACTTTTGCGTTATCAATCTTGGCTGTTGGCCAAGGGATGTGCTCGTAACACGGTATCTACTTATATGCGCCGGATTCGTCACATCTATAATTTAGCGGTAGAGGTGGGTGAGGCTGCCTATATTCCTCATTTGTTTAAGAATGTGTTTACGGGGGTTGAGAGTAAACGTAAAAAGGCGTTGCCTTCGGAAAGCTTACGCTTGCTGATGACAAGCCCGGTGACAGATCCGCAACAGAAGAGGACCCAATCAGCCTTTTGCCTGATGTTTTTGTTTTGCGGGATGGCTTTCGTAGATTTGGCGCATTTGCGAAAGGAGGATATCAAGGGGCGGGTCTTGTCGTATTACCGACAGAAAAGCGGTTCCCTCATACAGGTGGAGATCCCCGTGGAGGCACAAGGACTGTTGGATGATCTGGCGGCTGATACAACCCCGGATTCGCCCTATCTGTTTCCGTTCCTTGACGGGATGAAGACGGGTGAGGATGCCTATAAGGAATATAATGCCGCATTGGCCGGTTTTAACCGTAGCTTGAGGGCGTTGTCGGAATCCATTGGTATTAATTTTCAGGTCACCTCGTACACGATTCGCCATTCTTTCGCCACGACCTTGAAGGAACAAAACGTACCTATTGAGATGATCAGTGAACTATTAGGGCACAAATCTATCAAGACCACACAAATATACTTGAAGAGTTTCTCTTTAGAAAAACTCTCGACCGTAAACAAACTTTGTTTTGAGAGTGTGTATAATTATGCACCGAAAGTAGGGTGAAGAAAAGTACGCTACTTGGCGAGTAGCCAAACTGACTGCTACTTGGCGAGTAGCGTTCATTTCATGCCGCAAATGTAGTAAAAAATAACATAACACAAGCAAACATTAGGCTTTGTTTGTGTTTCAACCTTGATTCTCTTTAAATCTTCGTTCTTATTTCTGATGTATAGACATGGCAATAGAAACGAAATGGCCTCGTATTCCCGAAATCATCACGTTATCCGAAGTAAATTCTACATGATGTATGTAGAGACGGAGCATGCTCCGTCTCCCATCGCCTAATAGTAACTTAAAATACCATTTTGAGAGGATGAGACGGAGCACGCTCCGTCTCTACAACTAAGGGATATCCTTTTACTCCTCTTGTTAACGCTACTCGCCAAGTAGCATGAGTGTTGAAGGGATGCAAATTTTCAGTAATTCCTTTTTGTTTTCATATAAGTGTTTATTTATCAGGGTATTACTATGATATCTTGATAAGGCTCTGAATTATCTTCCTCAATGAATATCATGACAAGTAATAGCTCAGATAGAGCTATGGAGCATATACGCAATCGCCGTAGTCAGGAGGCTGTACGCTGGTACGTACTGACGCTTCCTACCGCCGTAGGGGGACGTGATAATATCTATTCGTCAAAAGGATTAGATGCCGAGCTTTCCCGTCGTAAACGTTGTGGGGAACCCTTGTTCGAGTACTTTGCCCCCTCGTATGTCGAGGCTCGCAAGGTGGGAGGCAAGATGGTCAATACGAGGAAGCCTCTTTTATACAACTATGTGTTTATCCATGCTTCGGAGAATGAGATTTTCCGTTTGAAACGTATCATGCCCTTATATAATCTTCTTCCTCGGGTATCCGTGGGCGAACACTCTTATTTCCCTTACCTGTCAGATCATGAGATGGAGACCTTACGCTGGATGGCTGAATCTTATTCCAATGAGCTTCCGGTGTACGTACCGGATAGCGGTCGCTTGCTGAAAGGTGACCGTGTACGTATCACCTCGGGTTCTTTCATGGGGATGGAGGCTGAGGTGGTGGTGCAACCGGGTGGAGGTCATAAGGATGTCATGGTACGTATCCTTGACTGTATGTTGGTTCCTCTATTTGAGGTAAGACAAGGCGAGTATGAGCTGATCGAGTTGAATACGAAAGGCAAGCATGTTTATACCCATTTGGATAACGATCGTTTATCGGAAGGTATGCACAAGGCGTTGGGGCGTTATTATCTCTCGGGCAAATTGGGAAAGGAAGACGAACTTTTGGTTCGTGAGGTGCTGAAGGGCTATGCTTCCCTTCGTGTGGAGACCGACGTGATGCGTTGCAAGGTTTACTCATTACTCCTTCCGGCCTATAAGCTGTTGGATCAGGAAGAGGAGTTTGAACGCTTGTATTCCACCCTACGCAATATGCTTCCATTGGTTAAGGCAGTGAATTCTCGTGCCTTGCTGCTCGTCACGCTTTACGGCTGCACGAATAGCAACCTGTATTACCGTATGGCGCATGAGCTGGTAGATCCCTGGCGGGATGACCCTTCGCCTAAGAGAAGCAAGGCCTTGTTGATACAGCGTTTACACGATTACGATATTTGGCTAAAACATTAAATAGTAGACTGTCATGAGAAAGGAAAGCGAAATTCCCTCCGGTATCCGTTTGATGCTATTGCTGAAAGGGCATTTGAGAGAGATCATGAATCGTGAGTGTGCGAATCAGACCTCGATCCATTTATATTGTACGGGATCTTATTGGGTCGCGTTCGAACGTTCCGCTTATCAATTGCGTCGTGCCTTTCCGGATAGTGAGATCACGCCGATGCGCCTGTACGCTTATCCTTTTCCGGTTGTCGTGGTTTCCGTAACGGATCGTTCCCTTCGTTTGTATGAACGAAAACATATAGCTAAGCAGAACGGGGCGGATTACAAGTTATTGACTGTACCTGAACTCTCCGCTCCCGCCTACCAAGCGTGGCATACGAGGGTGGTGAAGGGACTCCCTGCGTTAAACTAATCGGAAAACTCGTTCACGACATTAAAACAGGGACAGGATTTCGACGGGTCCAAGTTTTGATGTCCCACGATTAGGGCTTTGGGGAATCGCTGATGCAATTCACGAAGCAAACCCTGTAGGGCTTCTCGTTGGGCTTCCGTTCGGGTATCCATGGGAGTCTTTCCATCGTTGGCGAGTCCTCCGATATAGCAAACCCCGATACTGTACTGATTGTGGTTCTTACAGTGAGCGCCCACTTGTTCAAGGGGCCTACCGGTCTCGATCGTACCATCGGTCGGGATGACAAAGTGATATCCGCAGCCTTTCCAGCCGAGAGAGCGATGCAGACGGTCGATGTCCATCATCCGTAAAGTGCTGCCCTGCCTATTGGCAGAGCAATGCACGATAATCAGCGTGATGGTTCTCATCCGATCCAACCGCTAGCGGCTCCACCGGCAGCACCGGTGATGACCAGTTCGACAATACGGATGATGTAGAGCAAGACGCTCTTCCAATTTGTTTTTTTCATACTTGTAGTCTTTAAATAAATGAATAAAATAAGCTTCATGGTTTAAGAGCCGTATTTCTCAATGGTAGGATTTAGATCTCATCAGGAGATTCTGAGTCTCCTTTCTTCAATGCAGCCAAGTCCACCGTGTCTTTATTCTCTTTTACCGCCTTCAGCGAGGCGGCTTGGATCGCACGGCTGGTTACTAGGTTGAATTCTGCCTTAGAACGTAGGTTCTCGAAGTCTATACCCGGATTGAATAGAATGTTCACCGCCTTGATATTATCGCTGGAGAAGTCCTTGAGTGTAGCGGCCGGCTCGCAGGTGATGGAGATGCTAAAGATTCCTAGTTCGCCAAATTGTACCTTGTAGCCGTTCAGCAATTGTTCCACTAGACATGAGCAGGTGTCGCTTACCACGCCTTTTACCGTGCCGCGTGTGAAAACACCGTTGTGATCTGAGATGTGCTTCACGAAATCATCGAAACTCATCACTTTCGTCACTTGGTTCTTGGCGTACGCCTGTTCCTTTGCGGTCTCATCCAGTGGACTTTTCCACATGTAAGTTGAATAATTAATCATACTTCTTTTTTTTAAAAGATTAAACTTATTGTTGACAATGCGAAAGTACAACCTCCGGATAGCGAAATCAAATCCGTTGATAACCGTTGACAAACTGTTTACTTTTCATTGACAAACGATTCATATATATACCTTATGTCTGATATAACGATTACCATACACGGCGGCAATAACCAGATACTCCCCAACGCTACGGAAGCCATCCAGAACTTTTATGTGGGGGAATATTGCGGGGAGACCTCCCTAGAAGAGGGGGACGGTAGATCCGGTCTCATGCCTGAAACGATCCGTTTTCGTGCCTATATAAATAAAGAAGAGGATCTGGAACGCTATCTTGCGCAGATCGTCGAGTGCCGGACGGTTACCGAGTTGGCCCAAGTCATTCTGGTCATGCAAGAGAACGAGCTGAAAATAACCCCCGAGGAGATGGTCAAAGAGCGCTTCATCCGCCTCTTTCTACCCATCACCCCACGAATCACGAAGGGTAAAAGCGTCAGCAACATCCGTGCCCGTATCAACGATGCGTGGAGCAGTCGTCTCAGACACTGCGTTAGGCAATTGATATATATTTCACAGGTCAATTCATATATACCTCGTTTTCCAAGGGAAACGAAAAGTGATAACCTTACTGAAAAAATTACGATATGACAGAAAACCATGAGCGGGCGGAACAAGCACGTTTCGTCTTCCATATCTACGGTTGTAATGTGCAAATCCTGCCCAATGCAACCCATGCGATCCAAATCATCCACCAAGGTGATGGTACGATCTTGCGGACGGAAAGCTGTATTACGCCCGCCGCTTCGGGACGCCACGAGTCACAGGCACCGCCGTTGGGAAAAGTTTGAATACTAAATTTATATATCCTTGATTAATAAATATATAAGAATAAGGCGACCGTTATCGATCAAGGGGTCAGCTATCTCTAGTAGCGAGGAGAAGCCCTTTTTCTTTAACCGATAGACTAAACTCTTGCTTTAGCTTATACCACTCCAGCCTTTTGGTAGGTTCGGTCGCTAAACTTTTATGCTCTGTAAAATATAAGAAAAAATAAATACAAATGATGAACTTTCGTAAGGGCAGATGGCGCTTGGCTTTGGGCCGTCTGGTAAATTTGCGGTATATCAACCGTTGGGTCATTTTTTGTGCGGATCTATTTGTTTCCCTTGGTGTGTCGTTGGTGGGAGTGCTTGGGTTATTTTCTCTCCTGCGCATACATATAGGGGAGTCCAATGTATTGAAAGTAGGCATGGCCTCATTTGTGGCCAGTGTTGCCTCTTTCCTTGCGTTCAAGGTCTATCATGGGGTTATTCGTCATTCCACGCTGCGGGGAGTGTGGAGGATCGGTGGCGTGGCGATCTCCAAATCGATCTTTATGTTTTTGATCCTTGTGGCTTTAAAGGCCAATTTCAGCCCCTCCGTATATTGGGTGGGAGGAATCACGGACTGTACGTTGACAATTGTGATGCTGATCACCTTGCGTGTATTCGTAATAAATGTTTATAATAGTGTCCTGTCGCAACTCGGTAAAAAACGTAAGCGTGTATTGGTTTTTGGTACGGAGGAAGAGAGCGTGATGATCGCTACGTCTGCGAATCGTCATGTCTTCATGCAAAATTATAGTATAGTGGGCTTTGTTGCGTTTGAAAGTTTCAAGAAAAGTATTCGAATTGCGGAGTTGCCTGTTTACCAGATAGAAAGCTTGGAAGATTTGTGTCGCTTGATCCCACGCAACAATTTGGATGGTATTCTCTTTCCTAATATAAAGGTGGTCCAGCAGGAACGTGATCGTCTGATCCGTTATTGTGAGCAGACTTCCTTGAAAACGTTAGTTGTTCCTGAGATGGAAGAACTCCGTGGTGGAAACATGAAACGCTCTGTTCGTGAGATTCGTATAGAGGATTTATTAGGGCGTGAGGAGATCAATATTAATTTGGGTGAGATCGGTAATCTATTGAAAGGAAAGACAGTCCTTGTCACGGGAGCCGCTGGGAGTATCGGTAGTGAGATCTGCCGCCAATTAGCTCATTTCCCGATAAAGAGGCTTGTTTGTTTCGACTCAGCCGAGACTCCGATGCATAACCTCCGTTTGGAATTGGAGGAGAAATTCAAGGACTTGAATTTTGTTCCGGTAATCGGAGATGTCCGTAATCCGGATCGTGTGGATTATGTGTTCCGTAATTGGCTTCCTCAAGTGGTGTTTCATGCGGCGGCCTACAAACATGTACCTTTAATGGAGGAGAATCCTTGCGAGGCAATTCGAACGAACGTATTTGGAACCCGTGTGATGGCGGACGCTGCGGTCGCTTATGGTGTCGAGAAGTTCGTGATGATCAGTACGGACAAGGCGGTTAATCCCACGAATATTATGGGATGCAGCAAGCGTTTGGCCGAGATATACGTACAGAGCTTAAGCATAGCGATCGGGAGAGGAGAGGTGAGTGGTCATACGAGATTCATCACGACCCGTTTTGGTAACGTATTGGGCAGTAACGGTTCCGTGATCCCCCGTTTTCGTGATCAGATCGCTCAGGGAGGTCCTGTTACGGTGACCCATCCCGATATCATCCGTTACTTTATGACGATCCCGGAGGCTTGCCGTTTGGTGCTGGAGGCCGGTACGCTAGGTAAAGGTGGTGAGATCTTTATCTTTGACATGGGGGAGCCTGTGAAGATAGCGGATTTGGCAAGACGTATGATTGAATTATCTGGTTTACAGGTGAATAAGGATATCGAGATCAAATATACCGGTCTTCGTCCCGGAGAGAAATTATATGAGGAGTTATTGAGCAAGAAAGAGAATACGAAGGAGACTCCTCATGAGAAGATTCGTGTGGCTGCGGTCCGGGAGTACACTTATACGGACGTGGTAGAGCATATCAATTTATTGGCAGAATTATCCCTTCGTGTCCAAATCCTTCCGATGGTAAAGGAGATGAAATCTTTTGTCCCCGAGTTCAAGAGCCAAAACTCCAAATTCTCGGAATTGGACATCAAAAATCAAGAATCATAAATCATAAAACAAAAATCAATCGACATGCTAATAGCGGTAGACTTTGACGGTACGATCGTTGAGCATAAATATCCGGCGATCGGTAAGGAGCTTCCTTTTGCCATTGAGACATTAAAAAAGTTACAATCGGAACGCCACAAGCTAATCTTATGGAGTGTGCGTGAGGGCCAGCTTTTAGATGATGCTATTGCCTTCTGCCGGGAGCGCGGCTTGGAATTCTATGCCGTGAACCGGGATTACCCGGAGGAGGAGAAGGAGCAGAACAACCATTTCTCCCGCAAACTGAAAGTAGATCTTTTTATCGATGACCGTAATCTTGGTGGTCTCCCGGACTGGGGTATGATTTACGAGATGGTGAGTAAAAGACTTTCCTATGAGGATTTAATGCGGAAATACGAGTCGGAATACGAACCGGAGAAACCGAAAGGCCTTTTCTCTCGTTTGTTTCGCTAAATCCATATCATTCTGTGTTCAATGAAATAAAAAAAGATAACAAAATAATATGAAAATCAAAAGATTACTACTTTTATTAGCTCTACCTCTATTGGTAGCGAGTTGTACTTCTTACAAGAACGTACCATACCTCCAGAACCCAGAGGCAGTGAACGATTTTGAGGAGACCCTTCCGTTGTATGACGCCAAGATCATGCCAAAAGACTTGTTGAGCATCACGGTCAATACGACAGACCCGAAGGCCGCGACCCCGTTCAACTTGACGGTACAGACTCCAATCAATGCGGCTTTGACAAATATCAGTACGACCACGCAACCGACCATGCAGCAATACTTGGTGAATAATAAGGGAGAGATCGATTTCCCTGTTATTGGTCGTTTGGAAGTGGGTGGTCTCACCAAGAACGAGGCGGAGGACTTGATTCGCGAGCGATTGAAACCTTATTTGAAGGAATCCCCGATCGTCACGGTCCGTATGTCTAATTACAAGATCTCCGTGTTGGGTGAGGTGGCCCGTCCGGGTAGTTTCACGATCGGCAACGAGAAGGTGAACGTTCTGGAGGCTTTGGCGATGGCAGGTGATATGACGATTTACGGTGTCCGTGATAACGTCAAGCTGATCCGTGAGGACGTGAACGGTAAGCGTGAGATCATAAACTTGAATTTGAATAATGCCGAAGTCGTGACTTCCCCGTATTATTACCTGAAGCAAAACGATATTATTTACGTGACCCCGAACAAGACGAAGGCTAAGAACTCCGATATCGGTAACAGCACGACCCTTTGGGTAAGCTCACTCTCGATTCTGGTATCTATCGCTGGTCTGTTAGTTAATATATTGAAATGATTTGTGATTTATAATTTAATGATTTATGGTGGATGATCGTTTGAATAATAATAATATGAATGTGGAGGAAGAGCAGGAGCAGGAGATCAATCTATATGCTCTGTTTTTCAAGTATATGGTTTATTGGCCTTGGTTTGTGGCTAGTGTGCTAGTGTGCTGTATCGGTATGTACGTGTTCTTGCGTTATCAAACCCCGGTTTATAATATCACTTCTTCCGTATTGATTAAGGAAGATGAAAAGAAGGGGGGGAATGCTGCCACAAATGGCTTAGCGGCGATTCAGGATTTGGGAATGTTCTCGATGAGCAATAATTTTGACAATGAGGTGGAGATTTTGAAGTCGCGTACTTTGATCAAGAAAGTGGTGAATGACATGAGGCTTTATATAAATATGGAGCAGAAGAATACTTGGGGATTCAATCTTCCTTTATATAAAAACTCTCCAGTGAATGTTTTTATTACGCCTGAGGAGGCCGATCGTTTGGTCAGTCCTGTCACCTTGAATATACGGTATACTCAAGAGGGTAAACTTGCTGTTGAAGCTGAATATAAAATAGACAAGAAGGGAGATGAGCTTTTATTGGAACAATCTTTTGATAGCCTGCCGGCTATATTGGCTACGCCGATCGGTGTATTTAGTTTTACACGTTCAGATTCAATACAAGAATTGGAAGATGGAAAAATCGATTTAGTAGCTCAAATTTATACACCCACTGCTACGGCTGAGGCATACGGAGAAGACTTGAGTGTGACTCCTTCTTCGAAGACTACGACAATTGCGAAGATAGCACTGAAAAATACGATTGAACAACGAGGAATTGATTTTGTGAACCGTCTGGTCACTTTCTATAATCAAGATGCCAACGATGAGAAGAACGAGGTGGCTCAAAAGACGGCTGAGTTTATAGAGGAGCGAATTAATATCATTAATAGTGAATTAGGAACGACAGAAAGTGAGCTGGCAGCTTTTAAACAACGTTCCGGCTTGACCAATTTGACAAGTGACGCTCAAATGGCGTTGCAGGAGAGTTCCCGCTACGAACAGCAGCGGACAGAGAATGCTACGCAAATCAGTATGGTTCAATATCTCCGTACTTATATAAATGATCCAGTGAATATAGACGAGGTGATTCCAGCGAATGTTGGCTTACAAGACCATAACTTGACTTCCGTGATCGATCAATATAACACGATGATCATTGAGCGGAAACGTTTGTTGCGTACTTCCTCAGAGAATAATCCGGCTGTGATCAATATGAACGCAGGTATTGAGGCGATGCGCCGTAACGTAAAGACAACAGTAAACAGTGTCTTAAAAGGATTGCAGATCGCGAAGGCGGATATTGATCGTCAGGCAAATAAGTTTGAGAGCCGGATCAGCAATGCCCCGAAGCAAGAGAAAGAATTTATGACGATCTCTCGTCAACAAGAAATCAAGGCTACATTATATATAATGTTATTACAAAAGCGAGAGGAAAATGCGATCACATTGGCAGCCACGGCAAACAATGGACGTATCATTGAAGATCCGCAAGCGGGTGAACATCCTGTAGCGCCGAGGAAGATGATTTTTATGTTGGCCGCTTTAATAGTAGGATTTATGATTCCGGTCGGTAGTGTCTATCTGCACGATTTGCTGAAATACAAGATCGAGAACCGAGATGACGTGGAAGCGCTTACGAATGTTCCTATTTTGGCCGAATTGCCTCTTGTTAAAAAGAATAGCGAAGGAGCTATCGTAGTGCGAGAGAACAAAAACGATATTATGGAGGAAACTTTTCGAGGCTTGCGAACCAATTTACTATTCATGTTAGGTAAAGACGAGCGGGTGATCCTGTTTTCTTCTACACAACCTAGCGAGGGTAAATCTTTTGTCGCAGGTAATACGGCAGTCAGTCTGGCCTTTTTGGGAAAGAAGGTGATTATCATAGGTATGGATATTCGTAAACCGGGATTGATTCGTGTCTTTAACCTTTCTCGCAAGGCAGAAGGTATTACAAATTATTTGAGTGACCCGAATCATGTCGATCTGTTTCGTATGATTCAAAAATCGGATATCAGTGATAACCTAGATATTCTTCCGGGCGGTCAGATTCCCCCCAACCCTACGGAGTTGGTGGCTCGTGACGTGTTGGATCAGGTAATCGTACAATTGAAGGAGCATTATGATTATATCATTTTGGATACGGCTCCGATCGGAATGGTAACAGATACGGCGATTATTGGTCGTGTCGCTGATATGTGTGTCTATGTCTGTCGTGCCGACGTGACTCCGAAAGCTGGTTTTAACTACATCAATGTCTTACAGAGAGAACATAAGTTCTCCAAGCTGGCCACGGTAATCAACGGCCTCGATATGAGCAAGCGCAAGAACAGCTATGGCTACGGCTACGGTAAGAAGTACGGTTATGGAAAGGGCTATGGGTATGGATATGGTTACGGGTATGGCTACGAAGCCAAGAGCAAGGTATGATCAGCCCAAACTGTAATAAAAACATTACCGTAACATATACATTATAATATATAACAAAACTCAATTTGAGACACTTCCCATTGCCTCCCAAGGGCGTATGCTCTGGATTAAACGCATATAATAGTTATATCATGAAAGGAATTGTTTTGGCCGGAGGGTCGGGTACTAGATTATACCCGATCACAAAGGGAGTAAGCAAGCAGCTACTGCCTATATTCGATAAACCGATGGCTTATTATCCCATTAGCGTATTAATGTTAGCGGGTATCAAGGAGATACTGATAATATCAACTCCATACGATTTGCCCGGCTTTAAGAGACTGCTTGGTGATGGCTCTGATTATGGAGTACACTTTGAGTATGCAGAGCAACCATCGCCAGATGGTTTGGCACAAGCTTTCATGATAGGAGAGGAGTTTATAGGTGACGATAGTGTCTGCCTTGTTTTGGGAGATAACATCTTCCATGGAAATGGATTCACCTCTATGCTGAAGGAGGCGGTTCGTACGGTGGAGAAGGAGAATAAGGCCACTGTATTTGGCTATTGGGTGAAAGACCCAGAACGCTATGGTGTGGCTGATTTTGACAATGATGGTAATTGTTTGAGCATCGAGGAGAAGCCGGAGTGTTCAAAGAGCAATTACGCCGTGGTAGGCCTGTACTTTTATCCGAATAAGGTAGTAAATGTAGCTAAGAATATAAAGCCATCCGCACGTGGAGAGTATGAGATTACTGCAGTTAACCAACAATTCTTGGAGGATGGAGAGTTGAAGGTACAGATTTTAGGCAGAGGTTTCGCATGGTTAGATACCGGTACTCATGATTCATTGAGCGAGGCATCTACATATATTGAGGTATTGGAAAAACGTCAAGGATTGAAGGTGGCCTGCCTAGAGGGTATCGCATATCGTCAAGGTTGGATAACGGAGGAGCGTATGCGAGAGTTGGCGCAGCCGATGCTGAAGAACCAATATGGCCAATATTTACTAAAGGTAATTGAGGAATTAAAAGAGACTGGAGACCCTAATTTAGGATAAGATGGAGGTAATAAAAACAGATATAGATGGAGTTGTTATCATTGAACCTAAAGTGTTCAATGACGCTAGGGGATATTTCTTCGAAAGTTTCTCGCAACGTGAATTTGAGGAGAAGGTTCGTAAGGTAAATTTTGTACAGGATAACGAGAGCATGTCCTCATACGGAGTAATGCGTGGTCTGCATTTTCAATGCCCTCCATTTACGCAGAGCAAGTTGGTGCGTTGCGTGAAGGGATGTGTACTTGATGTGGCCGTGGATATCCGTAAGGGAAGTCCTACGTATGGACGGCACGTGGCCGTTGAGCTGAGCGAGGAGAATCATCGTCAGTTCTTTGTCCCTAGAGGATTCGCTCATGGTTTCGTCGTGTTGAGCGAGACGGCGGTATTCCAGTATAAATGTGATAACTTTTATGCTTCGCGGGCTGATGATGGAATCAGTATCAAGGATGAGAGTCTTGGTATAGACTGGAGAATACCCGTTGATAAGACCCTTCTTTCGGAGAAGGATATTAAACATCTTTGCTTGAAGGATTTTGACTCACCATTCGATTATAACGTAAACCTATATCCGGAGTTCGAGTAATATGAATATATTGGTTACAGGAGCCAACGGGCAGTTGGGTAACGAGATGCGTATAATCGCTAAATCAAGTGGAGACAACTATTTTTTCACCGACGTGAATGAGGTGGAGGGGGTAGAGACTACCTATCTGGACATTTCAGATTTGAAAGCGGTAATGTATATGGTAGCTGAGTGTCGTATAGATGCCATTGTAAATTGTGCCGCATATACTAATGTAGATGCGGCTGAAAGTAATGAGACATTGGCTGAAAAGTTGAATGCGGATGCACCTGAGAATTTGGCAAAGGCAATGAAGGAGGCAAATGGCTTGCTGGTACAAATATCGACGGACTATGTCTTTGGAAAAGAGCCATACAATGTACCCTGCCAAGAGGATCAACGAGGAACACCCACCGGAGTTTATGGCATGACTAAATTGCATGGAGAGCAGAAGATTATAGCTGTCGGTTGCAAACATGTTATTATCCGTACCGCATGGCTTTATAGTGAGTTTGGCAAGAACTTTTGTAAGACCATGATGAATCTTACCGCTACTAAACCACTACTTAGGGTAGTATTTGATCAGGTTGGAACACCAACATATGCTTACGATTTGGCGAAAGTTATAGAGACAGTCTTGAATGATTATGCGACCGGAAGAGCCAACAATATTTATAGCAAGAGTGGCATATATCATTATTCTAATGAGGGAGTTTGCTCATGGTTTGACTTCACTAAAATGATAGCTGAATACAACGGCACAACAGCTTGTGATATTCAGCCATGTCATAGCGATGAGTTCCCAAGCCCCGTAAAACGTCCATCATACTCCGTGTTGGATAAGACTAAGATGAAAGAGACATTTGGAGTTGAAATCCCATATTGGACCGAATCATTAAGATTGTGTATCAATGACTTAAAGAATAAACTGTAATAATTATGGAAAAACGAAATATAGTAATTACCGGTGGAGCTGGCTTCATCGGCTCTCATGTTGTACGCTTGTTCGTAAACAAATACCCGGGGTACAACATCATTAATTTGGACAAGTTGACATATGCTGGCAACTTGGCAAATCTGAGGGACGTGGAGGAGAGACCAAACTATAAGTTCGTGAAGATGGACATCTGTGACTTCGAGGCGTTCTATAAACTTATGCAAGAGGAGCGTATTGATGGTATCATACATTTGGCGGCAGAGAGCCATGTGGACAGGAGCATCAAGGATCCATTTACATTCGCCCAGACAAACGTGATGGGGACGCTTGCCTTGTTGCAAGCCGCTAAGTTGTATTGGGAGAGCCTACCTGAGAAATATGAGGGCAAACGCTTTTATCATATCTCAACTGATGAGGTGTATGGAGCGTTGACGATGAACCATCCCGAAGGAATTGAGCCGCCATTCACCACAACAGCCTCATCAAGTGAGCACCACTTGGCATACGGTGACGATTTCTTCTATGAGACAACAAAATACAATCCCCATTCGCCCTATTCAGCGAGCAAGGCAAGCTCAGACCATTTTGTACGTGCATATCATGATACCTATGGTATGCCAATAATCGTTACAAACTGCTCAAACAACTATGGCCCCTATCAATTCCCGGAGAAATTGATACCCCTGTTCATCAATAATATCCGTCATCGCAAGTCTCTGCCAGTATATGGCAAGGGAGAGAATGTGCGTGACTGGCTATTCGTGGAGGATCATGCCCGGGCGATAGATACCATCTTTCATCATGGCAAGATCGCAGAGACCTACAACATCGGTGGTTTCAATGAATGGAAGAATATCGACATCATCAAGGTAGTCATTAATACTGTAGATCGCTTGCTGGGTAGAAATGAGGGAGAGGATATGGATCTTATCACCTACGTTACCGATCGTTTAGGCCATGATGTACGTTATGCTATCGATTCCAGCAAGCTTCAGAAGGAGCTAGGCTGGGAGCCGAGCTTACAGTTTGAGGAAGGCATTGAGAAGACAGTGAGATGGTATTTGGATAACCAGGAGTGGATGGACAATGTAACCTCCGGTGAGTATCAGACTAAGCGCTAATCTACTTATTTTTATGGTTGAGGTATATAATAAATCCAAACGTATAGCAAAAAATACATTTTTGCTATATATGCGTATGGTTATAGTTATGGTTATAACTATCTATACGGTTCGTGTTGTTATCGATACTTTAGGACTAGAAGATTATGGCGTTTATAATGTTGTTGCTGGTGTTATAATTTTATTAAACTGTTTAAATAGAGTATTATCCTCAGCTACACAACGATTTTATTCTTATTCTATCGGAATTAATGATGTGAATTACACAAGAAGCGTTTTTTCGATAAGTATAAATATATATATTATAATATCTATTATTGTAATTGTTTTGGGGGAAACGATAGGCTTGTGGTTTGTCAATAATCAGTTGGTTATTCCTCTTGATAGATTGGTGGCTGCGAATTGGGTTTATCAATTCTCGATTTTTTCTTTCATCTCAACTATAATATGTGTACCGTTTTCTGCAATGGTTATTGCACACGAAGACATGAATCTATATGCAGTAATGAGCTTAATAGAATGTGTTTTGAAGTTAGTTTCTGCTTTGTTGTTGTATATTGTTTCTTATGATAATTTAGTATTATATGGTTGTTTTCTATTTATGGCTCATTTTATAGTATTCGTATTGTATGGGATCGTTTGCTATAGAAAATATCAGGAATGTAGTTATCAGAAAATACATGATAAGAATTTGTTTGGTGAAATGCTTTCTTTTTCTGGGTGGACTTTGTTTGGATCTATTGCAGGAGTTGCTAATCAACAGGGTAATACCATATTAGTAAATATCTTCTTTGGTCCAATAGTAAATGCAGCAAGAGCGGTTTCACTTCAAATAAGTTCTGCTTTAGATACATTCTGTAGTAGTTTTATTTTGGCGGTTCAGCCTCCAATGATAAAAAGCTATGCAGAAGGGGATATGGATTACTTGATGAAACTATTCTATTTTAGTAATAAATTTATCTTTTACTGTATGTTGGTAATTTGCTTACCTTGTATATCTGAGATGGAAACTATATTAAATTTGTGGTTGGTTTCTTATTCACAAGATATGGTTGCTTTTTCAAAATTAACTTTGATATATACAATGATAGTTGCATTGCATAATCCTGTAACAATAATAATGCGTGCTACAGGTAACGTTAAAAGATACTTTGTTTCAGTTGAGTCTTTTACTTTATTAAGTATGCCGTTGACACTTTTGTTTTTCTATTTGGATTATCCTGCTATATCAACTTTTATCATAATGATTATTGTGTTTTCTTTGGCACATATTATACGTCTAATAATTTTAAAAAATACTATAGATTTATTTAGTATAAAAAAATATTTTATCTCCTTTGTGTTACCCGCATTGATGGTAACTTTTGTTACTTTCGTTGCCATTTTTTTGTTGAGGGAATCTATAAAGCCTGGATGGCTTCGTCTCTTGCTTATAGGTTTTGTTTCAACTTTATTAATAGCTATACAATTTGTCTTATTTGGATTGTCAAGTGATGAAAGATGTATGATAAAAAATATAAAAAAATGAAATTAAAATTTGTAAAATTGGTATTGAGGCCTATCTGTTTTATTTGGTCGTATATTTATACTCCTAGAATGGCAGGTAAAATTAGTTTTTTATTAGATGTTGGATACACATTATGGATTGCACGTACATACAAAAAATGTGAAGGTCGTATTGATAGAGGTTCTTTTATCAAGGGGACAAAGTATATATCTGTGTCAGAAGGGGCACATATATGTAAGGGGGCACGTCTAGAAACACATGACTGGTTTCTTGGAGAAAACTATACTCCAGAAATAGTTATTGGAAAAAATTGTAGAATAGGGCATGGCACTCATATTACATCTATTGTTAGTGTACAAATTGGAGATAACACCAATATCGGTGATAGATGTTTGATTTCAGACAACAATCATGGAAATTTTGCGAAAGAAAGCTATACTTTTAATAATCACCCTACTATACCTGATGTGTTTTTGTTATCGGAAATGGAACGACCTTTGAATAGTAAGGGACCTGTAGTAATAGAGCATTCTTGCCAAATAGGAGAAGGGAGTGTTATTTTAACAGGAGTACATATTGGGCATAACTCAATTGTTTCGTCAAATTCTTTTATAAGGAATAATGTTCCTCCTTATTCAATTGTAGCGGGAAATCCAGCTAAGATTATCAGAACATATTCTAATAATGTTTAGTCGGAAATCATTATTGCTTTAAGATTTTATATGTTAGTGTCTAAAAGTGACGTATTACAAGAAGGAAACTTAATGAGTGGCTGAAGTTTGCCAAAAAGAACAGATTCGGAGACAAGTGCCAGAAGCCCCGCAAGGAATCCGATAAGGAGGAATGAGCCTAATGACGAGAAGGACCGTTTTATGTGACAAAGGTAACGCCAGAGTTTCTTCAAGCTTTAGCATATGAGGTTTATGTCAAGAATGTTACGTTCGGCCTCTTTCACCGTTGGGCTACGGATATGGGAGTGATAATTTCCAAAAACACCCTGCGTCATTGATTGAAGAAAGGGCAGAAATATCCGGATAAACTTATAGTTTTACTTAAGTCGATCGCCTTGGAGAAAGATTCTATAGTCAACAGTGACGAGATACGATACAAGGTTAACAAATACGATTATTACGAGCTACATATGGGTTCTTGTCAACAAGTCAGAAAATATCTCCAGATTTTTTTTTGAGAACGGTCCTCTGAGTTGTGACGTGCTGACACACTTCCTTGGTGATGCGGAACTGGAGGCATAATATCCGATGGCTACAATGCTTATGTCTCTATAGGAGATGAGTTGAAATCGATACGGTTTAAGGAGACAGAACACCAAGAGGGCCTGTCGCATGCCTGGGCTAAATATATTAAAGCTTCTGATCAAGGAGGTGATAAGAGAGCCTTGGTATTCACTGGCAGTTTGGATTTTTTCTTTAGAAAGGAACGTGATTATAATAAAGAGAATCTTATTCCTGAAGAAAGAGGCGGGCGAAGGCAAAGCCTAGAGGTGAAAAAGGAGCTGATAAAGTTGAGAATCAACCCGATGGTTGAGCCTAAAATGAAGCCTTTACTTGGTGGAGGTACAAGTTTCGGGGTGAGATTTTCGCATTTCTCAAGGATGGTAATTGTATGATAGATAACAATATTGCTGAAAGAGCCATCCACCACCCCTTACTACACAACGGAACAGTATGTTACATTTTGGTAGTGATGGAGGTGTAGAAATGTCGGTTGCATATCATAGTGTAATTGTACTATGAAACAGTAAGGGAAGTCGGCAGTGGTTGTCGAGACTTTGTTAATTTTACACCTCAGAATATAGAGTTGGCATGTGCCAATAGTTAAATCCAACGTTTAATTTTTAACATAAAACCGTATAGGCGCAACAAAAGTGTCTATATATTGGTGTATGCTCTAATTTGAGCGCTAATATTTTTATTATGGATTCAAATGCTATATTGATTTTAAATTTATTGTTTTATTTTGCTGCTTTCTATTTTTTTCAAAGACGTAGTGCAGGATTCAGATTCGGATCTGTGGTACTTTTTGTGTATTTTTTTGTATCTGTTATTTCTTTATTTTTATTTGATTCTGAATTTAGTAATTTTAATGATCTAAGTTTGCTCCCATTTGTGTATTTGTTTGTTGTTTTTTTAATATTTGTTTATCCTTTGTTGAATTTGAGGGAGAAAAAATTTAGTGATATTTTTATATATGATAGTCGCTGTTTGGATTTTTTGTCAATATTATTAATAACTTTAACTCTGTTGAATTTTTTTGGGGAAATACAATTATTGTCATTGTCTTCACTTTTTGATTATAATATGATATTAAATAGTTATGATCAATCTCATGAGGAGTTAGAGTTGATGACAAGTGAATCTAGTGTGCTTCGTATGTTATATGTTGTTATTCGTGATTTCTCATTCCCTCTGTTGATTTATAATATTCTTCTCAAAAAGAAAAAAATGATATATGGAATATTGTTCTCTATTATATTGGGCATTTTACTTAGTTTATCGAATAGCAGTAGAAATGGGTTAGTTTCTTTAGTTGTATCATTGCCCTATTTGTATATTATTTTGAAATATAGATTAGGTGAAAAATTGAAAAAGAAGTTACTTTTTATATTGGCTGTTTTTGTAATTTTTATTGGATTTATATTCTTTATTATTACATATGCTAGATTTGGTCAAGAATCAAATGATAAATTGTTCTATTCTTTAGAAAACTATACAGGACAATCCATGCTGGTTTTTAATAATTATGGTATGGATGCAAATGGTATTAGGTATGGTGATAGAACAGCTCCTTTAATACGTAAATTGTTAGGTTTAAAAACTTCAACTAATTATTATGAACGTCGATTTGTATATTCGAAAATGTTAGTAAATGATTCTTATTTTATAACATTTATAGGTGATTTTACCTTGGATTATGGACCGATGTTTGCGGTGATTATTTTGTCTATATTCTCTTTTTTATTTTTTAGATGTTTAAAGATATATAATAAATATTCTCTATCGCATATCTTTATATTATATCTTTATTATAACTGGTGTGTGAGAGGATTTACTTTATGGACTTATTCTGAAAAATTGGGAAATTTATCCTTGGTTATGTTTTTTGTGATTTTTTGTCTGCTTCGTTATAAAGAAAAATATTTTTATGGAACAAAACAACGTTAATTCTTTTAAAGTGAAAGCTAGAGTAATAGCTTTTTATTTACCTCAATTTCATCCCACACCAGAAAATGATAAATGGTGGGGTAAAGGTTTTACAGAATGGACTAATGTCGGCAAAGCTAAACCTTTATTTAAAGGCCATTATCAACCTCGTGTACCAGCAGATTTGGGATATTATGATTTACGTATGCCTGAAATACGTGAGGCGCAAGCAGAAATGGCTCGAGAAGCAGGTATTGAGGGGTTTTGTTATTGGCATTACTGGTTTGGAAATGGCAGACAAATATTAGAGAGTCCTTTTAATGAGGTTTTGACTTCCGGGAAACCTGATTTTCCTTTTTGCCTTGGGTGGGCAAATGAGTCTTGGACTAATAAATCTTGGGAGGCAGGTACACATAAAGTCAAAGAGACTATATTATTAGAACAAATTTATAATAAAACGGATCACGAAAAACATTTTATGGCTTTACTTTCAGCGTTTAGAGACAAACGTTACATTACAGTAGATGGTAAGCCTCTTTTTTTGATATTTAAACCTTTAAATATACCTGATGTCACTTCGTTTATAACTTTATGGCAGAATATGGCTAAAGAAAATGGATTAAAAGGAATTTATTTTGTAGGAATTCGGCAAAATATGGATTCTTTTAGTAATATAATTTCGGATTTTAGAAATAAAAATAATCTGATAAACTCAGGTGGAGAAAAGTATAAAGAAATTCTAGATTTAGGATTTGATGCTGTGAATTCACGTGGATACATTAGAGCTGAATATTGTACTCGTACAATTTATGATCTCTTTTTGCGTTGGCTTATACGTGTATTTTTTAATAGTTATAAAGTCTCAAAATGTAATCAATCGGATATAAATAAATATTTGTATATACCTGAAGATAGTTGGAAGAGTGTATATCCGACGCTTTTCCCAAATTGGGATCGTTCTCCTCGTAGTGGAACGAAAGCTCGGATATATGTGGGTAGTACTCCTGAGTTGTTTCAAAAGCAGATTAAACAAGCTTTAGCTTTGTTAGAAGGAAGAGAATCTGAGCATAGAATATTATTTTTACAATCATGGAACGAATGGGCGGAAGGAAATTATGTGGAGCCAGATCTTAAATATGGTCATGGTTATTTGGAAGTTTTAAAGAGTTCCATTTTTGAGTGATTGAAGCTTGTATAGCTTTTTATATTTTAATGGGCTAAATAGTGGTAAAGTTAAGATGAAAAATCTAATCCTTCTTACAAACTTTTTTCCTTATGGTAATGGTGAACCTTATTTGGAGACCGAGGTAAAGTACTATGAACAGTATTTTGATCGTATTTATATTTGTTCATTACAGTTGAGAAAGAAAGATTTACAATCCCAACGAGTATTGCCTTCTGATAAATTTAAGGTATTACCGGTCGCAAAAGCTTCTAACTATGTTTATTTGTTTAATTCGTTCAGAGCTTTAGGTGATACAAATCTTTATAAAGAACTTTGGAAACTTAGGCGGGAGAAAAGAATGTCTTTTCAGCGTGTGGTGCGTCTGTTTGTTTATCTCAGTCGTTCGTATTATGAGGCTGGAAAAATAAAGAAATGGTTTAAAAGAAAAGTGACTTTTGATAATCTTGATTGTGGGGTTTTGTATTCATACCGTTTTGAATATCAACCTTATGTTGGATTGTTACTTAAACAGGTATTTCCCGATTTAAAAATTGTAGCTAGAGGGCATAGATTCGACTTATATGAAGAAAGACGTCAGGAACATTATATCCCTTTACGTGAGTATTTATTGGCTAATCTTGATAAAACGATTATGATCGCTCAAGATGGGGTTGATTATCTTGTGGGTAAGTATCCTATATATAGGGAAAAGATTGTGCTTTCCCGTCTTGGAACGACAGATCATGGTCTGGCAATTGTTCCACAATCAATGGATGAACTTAGACTTATCAGCTGCTCCACGGTCTCTCCTATAAAACGAATACATCTTATAGTGGAGGCATTAGCCCAAATTAAGAATATTCGAGTTCGATGGGATCATTATGGTGATGGTCTTTTATTGCTTGATATTAAGAGTTTTGCCGTAAAATTGTTACCTGAAAATATTCACTGGCATTTTCATGGGTATGTAGATAATCAAACTTTGATGTCTATTTATCAAAAGAAACCATACCATTTGTTTCTCAACGTTAGTTCATCAGAAGGAGTTCCTGTTTCTATCATGGAAGCCATGTCGTTTGGGATTCCTTGTATAGCGACAGACGTAGGAGGAACTAAAGAGGTTGTTGAAAATTATAAGAATGGAATCTTATTGTCTTCAGATTTTAAACCCTGCGATCTCGCACGCTGGATTATGGTTTTTAAAAAAATGGATGAAACAGAATATCAGCGGTATCGAGATAATGCGCGATTGAGCTGGGAGGAATGTTATAATGCTGATAAGAATTATTGTGGATTTCTGAAATATCTGGATGATATATGATTAATTGTCACAATTACCTACATACGAATGAGCACATTGTTGCTTAAAATCCAATATTTATATTCAGCTTACTTGGAAGCTGTAAATTGAATAATATAAACTTTGGAGAATATATATGAAAATAGACTCCTCGCATGGCCTAAAAAGAGTCGATCTATGCGTCTTTTTATCCTGTCATTATGGATCTTGATAGGTTTCGAGGGGTAAGCTAAATGAGGCAAAACATAATCAAAGACTTATTTTAAAAACTTATGAATAATGGAAATTGAAAATTTTATCAGAAATTTTGCTGAACAGTTTGATGAAACTGAATTGGAAATGATTACAGCGGAGACTGAGTTTCATGAACTTGAAGATTATTCTTCTTTAGTTGCTCTGTCTATTATTGCTATGATAGATGAAGTTTATGGTGTTACTATAGGTGCTAATGAGATGAAATCATCAGTGACAGTACATGATCTATTCAATCGAGTTGTAGCAAAGTTGAATGATGAGAAATAATCCATTTACCTTAGAAGGTAAAAATATCCTAGTTACAGGAGGTGCTGGTGGTATTGGCTCTGCAACAGCACTTGCCTGTATCAATTTAGGTGCAAGGGTTATACTTACAGATATTAGAAAGGATGCTCTTGAATCAGTACTAGCTTTACTTCCTGAATCATTATCGGGAGAAGCTAATTTATGCTATGCCGCAGATTTAATTAATATGGATGAATTAGCTGCTTTGATAGAGTTTTGTCCACGGTTGGATGGTGTGGTTTGTAATGCAGGAATTATGAAACTTACTCTTACCCAATTTATTACAGAAGATGAGCTGCTGAGGATTCAGAGAGTGAATTTAAATGCACCGATTATGCTTGTTCGATCTCTTCTGAAACATAAAAAAATAAATAAGGGTGGTTCTATTGTATTTACAGCATCGGCTGCTGGTGTCTATAGGGTATCGATTGGTAATGGTATATATGCTACTACTAAATGTGGTATAGATGCTTTCATGAGAACTGTAGCATTGGAGTTTGGGCCAAAAGGCATTCGTTGTAATAGTGTGAATCCAGGGATGGTAGAAACAGCTTTGATTTCTTCTTTCACGGAAGAGGAGAAGAAGAAAGAAATGCTAAACTATCCTTTGCGTAGATTTGCTAAACCTGAGGATGTTGCTAATGGTATTACATATTTGCTTTCTGATGCAGCTTCTTTTGTGACAGGGATAGCTTTAAAAATAGATGGCGGCATGACTCTGAGTTAATATTATAGTATGAAATTATTAGAGAATAAAGTAGCATTGATAACAGGTGCAGGGCGTGGTATTGGTAGGATTATCGCTGAGCAATTCGCTCAGGATGGTGCTACTGTTTATGTCAATGATCTGCAAGAGAATGATATGCTAGTTTGGGCTGATGAATGTGCTTCAATAAATGGTGTTAAAGTCGTGCCTATTTGTTTTGACATAACGAATACCTCTGCTCTAAAAGCGGGATTGATGTCGATCTATAAGTCTGAGGGGCGTATAGATTGTGTTGTGAACAACGCCGCTATTATAGCGAATCAGAAATTGGGTATGGTGACTAAAGCATTGTTGGAGAAAATGTATTCAGTAAATGTTTTTGCCGTAATAGATATGCTCCAGATAGCGTCACGTTTAATGGCTCGTAATGGAGGGGGATGCTTTGTGAATATTGCTTCTATAACGGGAGTTGCGGGAAGCCCCGGGCAGGTGGCTTACAGTTCTACGAAAGGGGCTGTTATCGCCCTGACGAAATCTGCGGCAAAGGAACTCTCACCTATGAATATCCGGGTAAATGCTGTGGCTCCCGGTATTATTGCGACTGAACGTTTCAAGGAGTTGTATGAGAACGATGGGGATAAAATAGACCAACGTATCTCTCGAATAGCGCTGGGCCGGCTTGGTACTCCACAGGATGTGGCTGATGCCGTCTCTTTCTTGGCTTCTGATCGTGCGAGTTATATATCCGGTCATATTTTAGGAGTGGATGGTTGTGCGTCGATTTAATATTGTTGCGTATGTTTTTGAATTTAGATAGGAAAGATCCGAGTGCTTTAGCGGTCATTGATGATAGCGGAGAACAATTAACCTATGGCGATCTGTGTGATAAGGCGAAAGAGTTTTCGGAGGCACTTCCTTATCGGACGCTTATTTTTATTCTTGCCGAGAATTGCAATGGGTCGCTTTTGGGATATATTTCCGCTTTAAGTAATGGTATTGTTCCGCTTATAATTAGCAGTCATACCGACCAATCATTGTTTGATGCCCTTTATGAGAAATATCAGCCGGAATTTCTTTGGCTTCCGACAGCGAAGATAGGGGATTATAATTTGCGGGAGGTTATTTATTCGACTTCCGGTTATTCGCTTACTAGAACAGGCTTTGCGACCCCTGCTTTGTATGAGGACCTTTCATTACTATTGCCTACGTCGGGCAGTACGGGAAGCCCTAAACTTGTCCGTCATAGTTATCGTAATATCGAGGCTAATGCGGAAAATGTCATGAATTTGTTTGGCCTGACATCCTCAGAACGGGCGATGGCGGTACTTCCTATGCACTATACGATGGGACTTTCGGTCATAACGAGTCACTTATATGCGGGGGCAACCGTGCTATTATGCGGCAAGTCATTGCTTGACCCTGGTTTCTGGAAGATGTTGAAAGACGGGGCTACCAGTTTTACGGGAGTACCTTATAGCTTTGAATTGCTTTCCAAATTGCGTTTCTTCCGTATGGATCTGCCAGATCTTAAGATCGTGACTCAAGGAGGTGGTAAATTAACAGAAGAGATGTGGATGCAATTGGCAACTTATGCGAAGGATAGGGGTAAAAAGTTTATTGCTACCTATGGTCAGAGTGAGTGTACGGCGCGTATGGCTTATCTTCCGGCTGAATTAGCCTCTGCCAAAATCTGTAGTATTGGTATGGCTGAGCCTGGTGGACAGCTCTCTATCATCGACAATGACGGCAATGAGACCTTTGATGGGGAAGCTGTCGGAGAGATGGTGTATCGTGGGGAGAATGTTACGTTAGGTTACGCTACTTGCAAAGAGGATTTGTTGAAAGGTGATGAGAATCAGGGGATCATGCACACGGGCGATTTAGTAAGGAGAGATATGGATGGCTGTTATTTTATCGTAGGCCGCTTGAGGCGTTTCCTGAAGATTTTCGGATTGCGTATAGGGCTTGATGAGGTAGAGAACTTGATTCGGAGCAATTTCGATACGGACTGTTATTGTAGCGGCGATGACGAGCATTTGCTGGTTAAGTTGACCAATGCGGATATTGTCAGTCAGATTCCTTCTTTTATAGAGGAAAAGACGCATCTGTTTTATCAGAGGGTTCAAGTGGGGATTGTAGATGAAATTCTTAGAAACGAGGCCGGTAAGGTTATAAATCAATAATAAAAGAAATAGTTATGGCTAATATAGATAAATTGAACGAGATTTTTTGCGAGGTGTTTAATGTGGATGGTTCCGCTCTTGGAAAAGGGTTTGATAAAGACAGCGTGGATGGCTGGGATAGTGTACGTCAATTGTTCTTGACCTCTTCTCTTGAAGATACCTTCGATATCATGTTGGATCCGGAGGACATAATCGGCTGTAGTTCGTATGATGCCGCTAAATCCATACTTTCCAAATACGAGATTGAGTTATAATGGCACAATGGCAAATTAAGAATGTAGCTCTTAGGGGGGTGACAGGCACTGTGCCTAATAATCCTAAGACTACAATGGATTTAGGTCTTTTTACGCAGGAAGAGGCGGATACGTTTGATAATACCGTAGGTATCAAAAAGCGTTATGTGGCGACAGATGACATTTGCGCCAGCGATCTTTGTTATGACGCGGCAGAGCGCTTGATAGAGAGTTTGGGATGGGAAAAGGATAGTATTGATGTCCTTTTATTTGAGTCGGTATGCCCTGATTATAAGACACCGCCTACGTCCGGTATCATGCAGGCCCGTTTAGGCTTGCCTACCACGACGTTTGTCATGGATATTCCGATGGGTTGTTGTGGTTGCATCTATGCGATCAATATCGCCGGGAATTTGCTGACAAATGGAAATGTAAAGCGTGCGTTATTGCTTGTGGGAGATACGGCAACGAGAATGGGTTCTCCTAGGGATAAGAGTCGGGTGCCTTTATTTGGAGATTGTGGTACGGCCTTGGCTTTGGAATATGATCCTGCGGCTGAGGAGATAGTGATTGATTTCAATACATTAGGATCCGGCTATGAAGCTCTTATGACACCTCATGGTGGATTCCGCCATCCTATTACTCCTCAATCTTTCGAGTATGAAGATTTTGGTAATGGCATTGTTCGTGCGCCAAAGGATACATTGATAAATGGAATGGATGTGTTCGCTTTTGCTATATCTCGTCCACCGGTAAGCATTAAGAAAGTGATGCAACAATATGACCTAAATACTGATAATGTAGATTACTTTCTTATACATCAAGCAAACAAGCTTATAGTGGATAGAATAGTGAAGAAATTGAAATTACCATTGGAAAAGACTCCATACGATTTGCAGGAGTTTGGAAATTTAGGAGGTTGTTCCATTCCAATGCTAATGACATACAATCTTAAGGAGGAACTAACAACACGCCCTTTGACCTTAGTATGTTCTGCTTTTGGTTTAGGATTAACTTGGGGTACTATGGTAATGAGAACACAACGAATGATTGTAGAATCGGTGAATTATATATGAATTATTATGGGTGAGATAAGATTCCGTTTAGCTAAACCAAGTGACGCAAAAGAAATTGCAGGTGTACATTGGCAAGTACGAGATAGATATACTCAAGGTATTTTTTTGTCTTTAGGAAAAAACTTCTTGAGTGCTTATTATAGAATAATCTTAGATGATCCATGGGAAGTTATGGTATGTGCTGTTAATGAAGATGGTAGGATAATAGGTTTTGCAAATACTACTATGGATGCACAGTCTCAATCGAAGAATATTAAAAAGCATAGGATTTATTTGGGTTTATGCGCTGTGAGCGCTATTATTAGAAAACCATCTATTATAAAATCTATATGGCAAAGATATAAATCTCTAAATAATGATATGGATGCACCATGTTTTGTTAATACGGAAGGAGTTAGAGGTGAATATTGGTGCTGGTTGAAAGGCGAGGATAGTCTAAAGTCTGTAGAAATGAGTAAAGCAAAAAATGAAATTCTATATGATTTAGGAGTTCGAGAGATGTATTTTGAGGTCGATAAATTTAATACTGCGGTATATAAATTCCATCTTAAGATTAATAAAGGAATTCCTATTAAAGAAGTTGTTTTACCTGATGGGAGGATAAGAGTTTTTATGAAAAAAATATTAACTAGATGATATATAGACCTTCTTTTTTGTTGAATTCAATAATAAATTCGCAGACGAGTCGATCGCCTGTAAATTTTGGTAGCAAGGCTATTTTGTTAAGGCTTGGATGTTTGTCTTAAAATAAATAATGAAAAGGATTTTTGATATAATAGTTAGTGGTTGTGGCTTGTTGCTGTTGAGTCCGCTATTGGTTGTTATTGCGATATGGGTTAAGCTGGACTCTGAAGGCCCGGTATTCTATCGTCAAGTTCGTGTAGGTAGATACAATAAAGATTTTCGAATCTTTAAATTTCGTAGTATGTGTATTGGATCGGATAAGGGTTCTTTGGTGACAATTGGAGGAAAGGATCCTCGTGTAACAAATTCTGGTTATTATATTCGTAAGTATAAGTTAGATGAGTTGCCTCAGTTGATTAATGTTTTTATGGGGGATATGAGTCTTGTTGGACCTCGTCCAGAAGTACGCCATTATGTAAACTATTGGACTGCTGAACAGATGTATGTATTGGATGTTCGGCCGGGTATAACGGATCCTGCCAGTATAAAGTTCCGCAATGAGAATGAATTGATGGAGAAGGCTAGTGATCCAGAGAATTACTATATCAATGTGATTATGCAAGAAAAGATTAAGCTATATCTTGATTATGTTCAGAATGCTTCTTTTGGATATGATATTATGCTTATTTTTAAGACCTTTAAGGCTATTCTCTTCGAAAGGTGATCGTATTGTTCTGAAAATATATATTGCTGAGTTGTGAATTTTTTTAATTGCAATTGATTAAATTATATGATAAAATTTGAAAGATTAAAAAATCTATTGTTTTTGCATTTAGCTCATCTCCCTATGAATCGAACTTTAAGGTCGAAAATTGTTAAAATATGGGGTAAATATAATTGATCCATCAAAGACGTTTATAGGTGAAAACGTAATGTTTGATACTAATCATCCAGAATTTATAACAATAGAAAAAGAGGCTCGTGTAACTTTAGGTTGTATTATATTAGCCCATTTTAAAAACTCAGATACTGGAAAATATACTTTTGGATAAGTAAATATAAAAGAAAATGCTTTTATTGGATGTAATTCTGTGATTTGTAAGTCTGTTACAATTGGGAAAAATGCAATAGTGGGGGCTTCTTCTGTTGTAACAAAAGATATTCCAGATAATGAAGTATGGGCTGGTAATCCTGTGAGATTTATAAAAAAACGTAATATTTGATTGATATAGATAAAAATGAAGAAAGTTCCATTTTCTCCTCCTGATATAACTGAAAGTGAGGTTAATTTAGTATCTGAAGCCCTTCGTTCCGGTTGGATTACGACGGGCCCGAAAACAAAAGAGTTTGAGCGTAAGATCGCTGAATACTGCCATACTGATAAAGCCGTATGTCTGAATTCCGCTACCGCTTGTATGGAGTCTATATTGCGGGTTTTAGGAGTCGGACCCGGAGACGAGGTGATAACTTGTGCTTATACCTATACGGCTACCGCTAGCGTTACTTGCCATGTGGGAGCTAAAGTGGTGATGGTGGATACGGCTCCTGGTTCTTTTGAGATGGATTATGATAAATTGGTGGAAGCTATAACTCCTAATACGAAAGTGGTGATCCCTGTAGATCTGGGAGGAGTGATGTGTGACTATGACCGGATTTATGCGGCTGTGGAAAGTAAACGGCATTTGTTCAATCCTGTGAATGAGATCCAGAAAGCGTTTGGTCGGGTAATCGTTTTGGCGGATGCGGCGCACGCTTTTGGCGCCCAATGGCATGGCAAGATGTGTGGAGAGGTAGCGGATTTCACGTCATTCTCCTTTCATGCTGTAAAGAATTTGACAACTGCCGAGGGTGGGGCTTTGACGTGGCGTACTATCTCGGAGGTCGATAATGAGGTTTTGTATAGGCAATTCCAGCTTCTTTCATTGCATGGACAGAATAAAGACGCTCTCGCAAAGACACGATTGGGAGCTTGGGAGTATGATATCGTAGCACCTTATTATAAATGCAACATGACTGATATCATGGCCGCTATAGGCTTGGCGCAGTTTGAACGTTATGGGGGAATGCTCGCCAGGCGGCAAGAGATCATTCGTCGTTATAATGAGGCATTGAAGCCTTATCATACGCAAACTCTTAATCATTTAGACGGTGATCATGTTTCCAGCGGACATTTATACTTGGTGAGATTACTGGAAAAATCCTTGGGACAGCGAAATGATATTATTATCAAAATGGCTGAACGTGGGATAGCGTGTAATGTGCATTATAAGCCGCTGCCTATGATGACGGCCTATAAGGCGTTAGGCTTTGATATCGCAGATTATCCGAATGCTTACAACCAATACCATAACGAGATTACTCTTCCTTTACATACTCGACTTTCTGATGAAGATATTGAGTATGTGATCTCTAATTTTATCGATATAATCTCTCAATAAAAATAATAGAGTTTAGATAGAATAAAAATAGTCTTATCTGGATATCAATGATTTAAATCCTTATTCGATATATTTTGTCTAATACATACGGATTGCGAGCCGAATGCCAATGTTGAGGCGATGCGTGTGGGACTTGATGCAATGGGTATAGAATCCCGTCCTTTGTGGAAACCGATGCATAAGCAACCTGTCTATAAGGATTGTCCGGCTTACGTGAATGGGGTGAGCGAATCTTTGTTTAAGGTCGGGTTGTGCTTGCCTTCCGGTCCGTATGTAACGGATCGGGATATTGAGTATATCGTTGGAGGTATAAGGGGCTTGATTGAGCGTTGATTTTAACAGCTTTCATGAGCTAAATTCGTTTTACTGTGTAGGCCTAAGTAAAGGCTAATCATAAAGATTTTATTTTTGTTACGAGGAGGGTGTGTCATTTTTTGATGTACCCTTTTTGTGTTCTTTAGCTGAACTTTTCCTTCGCCCCAAAGTCTTACTCTATTCGAGAGCGGAGTTTATGACCATGTGTGAGAGAGCTAGGATCGTGTTCCTACGCATTGGGTATTGGGAAAATATTGCAAATCGGCTCAAATATTGCGGTAAAGATACGAATATCGGCTCAATTTGAGCCGATAGTTGAAGGGAAATTAGTACTTTTGAGCCGATTTAGTGAAAGGAATGTTATGACTATCGAAACAGAAATCTTACAGGTATTGCACTATCATCCGCTATCAAATAGAGGAGCGATAGCTTCCATGCTGGTAAATGCACCAAGCGACAGCACCATGAAAAGACTCTTGGCTGATGCTGTCAGCAAAGGTCTTATAGAAGTGTATGGAAAAGGACCTGCTACCAAATACTCGCTTACTCCACAAGCTCAGGTAACGATGCCTTTGGATATTGATACCTATTTCAAGAATGAAATGGATGATCGTACTGTGCAGGAAAATTTCAATTTCGAACTCATAAAACAGATTCTGCCAAAGGTTTCACTTTTCACAGAAGAGGAATGTAAACGTTTGGATAAAGCTCAGTCCATTTTCAGAACCCACCTTGAAGAACTTTCTGAAACAGATTACAAAAAGGAGATGGAAAGACTGGGAGTTGACCTGTCATGGAAATCTTCACAAATCGAGGGCAATACTTATTCCCTGCTAGAAACGGAGCGCCTGCTGAAAGAAAGACAGGAAGCTACTGGTAAGACAAGGGAAGAAGCTATCATGCTGCTCAATCACAAGGATGCGCTTGATTTTGTTCTCAATGTGCCCGACTATCTTAAGGAAATATCCGTCCACCGCATAGAGGACATCCATTCTTTACTGACCAAGGACTTAGGTGTGGAAAGAAACATACGACGCCGACGTGTGGGTATCACAGGTACGAACTATCGTCCCCTTGATAACGAGTTCCAGATTCGTGAGGCATTGGAAGATTCCTGTAAACTTATCAATGGCAAAGACAATATCTTTGAGAAGTCATTACTTGCACTGGTTCTCCTTTCTTATATTCAGGCATTTTCGGATGGAAACAAACGTACTGCCCGTATCACAAGCAATGCCATACTGATAGCCAATGGTTATTGCCCAATCTCATTCAGAACGGTTGATTCCATAGACTACAAAAAAGCTATGCTGGTATTCTATGAACAGAATAACATTGCCGCTTTCAAGAAGATATTCATAGAACAATTTGAATTTGCTGTCAAAACTTATTTTTGATTTCTTTTGTGAAAACTAACGGACTATTGTATTTACGAAACAACTTCTACTACTGAACAATTATAATTATGCCCCCGTCTTTCTTTCCCTTAGGGAGGATGAGAGAGACGGGGGCTTTTTTATGCTTCTAAACATGGAATGATAATTGGTTGGGATTTGGATAATCGCTAACTTGTCGGCGCTGAATCCGTGAAATTCCTTGCAGATTGTAAGCACCTACTAAATCATTCACGTTATGGAAATACATCTTGATAACTATTTGCCGGAATATCCTTCCTTCGTTTCCGGTATTCGCCGTGCTCCCGATCGCGGCTATTCGCTTACGCCCGCTCAAACAGAAACGGCATTGATGAACGCGCTTCGTTACATCCCTGTTGAATTACATGAGAAGCTAGCTCCTGAGTTCATGGAGGAATTATTGACCCGGGGACGGATCTATGGTTATCGTTACCGTCCGCAGGGAGACCTGAAAGCGAAGCCTATCTCTGAATATAAAGGTCAATGTATCGAGGGAAAGGCCTTTCAAGTAATGATCGATAATAACCTTTGCTTTGATATCGCTTTGTATCCTTATGAGTTGGTTACGTATGGCGAGACTGGGCAGGTCTGCCAGAATTGGATGCAATATCGTTTGATTAAGAAGTATTTGGAGGAGCTGACCGAGGAGCAGACCTTGGTGATCGAATCCGGGCATCCTCTGGGATTGTTTCATTCCAAGCCGGATGCCCCACGGGTGATTATCACGAACTCCATGATGGTGGGAATGTTCGATAACCAAAAGGATTGGCATATCGCCGCCCAGATGGGAGTCGCTAATTATGGACAGATGACGGCCGGAGGTTGGATGTATATCGGTCCGCAAGGTATCGTACACGGTACGTTTAATACATTGTTGAATGCCGGACGTAAGAAATTAGGGATTCCACAAGATAAGGATTTGCGAGGCTATCTGTTTGTATCTTCCGGTTTAGGAGGAATGAGTGGCGCTCAACCTAAAGCCGCCGTGATTGCCGGTGCTGCCAGTATAATCGCCGAGGTAGACGCTTCCCGTATCGAGACACGCCGATGCCAAGGATGGGTTCAGCATGTGACGGATGATATGGGGAAAGCTTTCTCCTTAGCCGACGAGGCGATTCGTAAGAAAGAACCGATCTCTATCGCTTTTCATGGCAATATCGTGGATTTATTGGAATATGCCGATAAACAGGGGCTTTCCATCGACCTTTTGAGTGACCAGACCTCGTGTCATGCGGTCTATGAAGGTGGTTATTGTCCGGTAGGCGTGACGTTTGAGGAACGTACGGAATTATTGGCTCATCACCGGGAAGACTTTTGTGCTTTGGTCGATAAAACGTTGAAGAGACATTTCGAGGTGATCAAGCGTCTGGTTGCCCGGGGTACCTATTTCTTTGACTATGGGAACTCCTTCATGAAAGCGATCTATGATGCCGGTGTACATGAGATTTCCCGTAACGGTGTGGATGAGAAAGATGGTTTTATATGGCCTTCTTATGTGGAAGATATCATGGGGCCGGAATTATTTGATTATGGGTACGGTCCTTTCCGCTGGGTATGTTTAAGCGGTAAGCCGGAAGATTTGATTCGCACGGATCATGCGGCTATGGCGTGTATCGATCCGACTCGAAGAGGGCAGGATATGGATAATTATAATTGGATACGTGACGCGGAGAAGAACCGTTTGGTGGTGGGTACGCAAGCCCGGATCTTATATCAAGACGCTGAGGGGCGCTTGAAGATCGCCCTTGAGTTTAACCGAATGGTACGTGATGGGGAGGTAGGCCCGATTATGTTGGGACGAGACCATCATGACGTGAGCGGTACGGATTCTCCATTCCGTGAGACCTCTAATATACGGGACGGAAGCAATGTGATGGCTGATATGGCGGTGCAGTGCTTCGCTGGAAATGCCGCCCGGGGTATGAGCTTGGTCGCTCTTCATAATGGTGGAGGAGTTGGTATCGGTAAGGCGATAAACGGAGGTTTCGGTATGGTTCTCGATGGTAGTGAGCGGGTGGACGAGATACTTCGCTCTGCTATGATATGGGACGTGATGGGGGGTGTCGCTCGTCGCTCATGGGCCCGTAACCCGAATGCGATGCGTACGAGCGCTACTTTCAATGAGAACCGTGGCGAACAGTATCATATTACCCTCCCGTATATCCCGGAGAGGGCGTTTATTCATGAAATCGTACAAACATCATTAAATAAAAAGGTATGAGTACTTGGAATAAGATTATGGAATGTGTCCCTAACTTCAGTGAAGGACGGGATCTGGAGAAGATAGATAAGATCGTAGCGCCTTTCCGGGCTAAGACGGGTGTTAAACTGTTGGACTATAGTAATGATGAGGATCACAATCGCTTGGTTGTTACCGTGGTAGGGGAGCCAGTCGCTTTAAAACAAGCCGTATTGGAGGCCATTGGAGTTGCCGTTGAGCTGATCGATTTAAACAAGCATAGCGGTCAACATCCTCGAATGGGGGCCGTAGATGTTGTTCCTTTTATACCGATTCGCGGATGTACGATGGAAGAGGCGATCGCCTTGTCTAAGGAAGTAGGGGAGGAAGTGGGCGCTCGTTATGCCGTGCCGGTCTTCTTATATGAGAAATCGGCTTCCGCCCCTTACCGGGAGAATCTGGCGGCGATCCGTAAAGGAGAGTTTGAAGGGATGGCAGAGAAAATCCATCAACCGGAGTGGAAACCTGATTTTGGTCCGGCCGAAAGACATCCGACAGCCGGTACGGTCGCCATAGGAGCCCGCATGCCTTTGGTCGCCTATAATGTGAATTTAGGAACGAATCAATTGCAGATCGCTACGGATATAGCGAAGAAAATCCGTTTCATCGGCGGAGGTTTACGCTATTGTAAAGCGATGGGGGTTGAGTTGAAGGAACGTGGTATCGTACAGGTCTCTATTAATATGACCGATTATACCCGTACGGCCTTGTACCGGGCCTTCGAGTTAGTTCGTATCGAAGCTCGCAGATATGGTGTTCCGGTGGTGGGGAGCGAGATTATCGGCTTGGTTCCTATGGAGGCGTTGATCGATACGGCCTCTTACTATTTGGGACTAGAGGATTTCTCAATGAATCAGGTGATGGAAGCTCGTATTATGGAATAGCGTATGGAGAATAGCAAGATATTAATCAGGAATGCTGCGCAGATCGTCACTTGCCATGGGGATAAGGCGCGACGGGGAGCGGAGATGTCTGATTTAGGCGTTATCGTGGATGGAGCCGTAGCGATGTCTGATGGGGTTATTACGCATGTAGGACCTACGGAGGAGGTACTTCGAAACATCCATGCGGAGGATTATTTGGAGATTCGGGCGGAGAACCAAGCGGTGTTACCCGGATTTGTAGATAGCCATACGCATTTTATCTTTGGCGGTTACCGGGAGGAGGAGTTCTCTTGGCGATTGCGGGGAGATAGTTATATGTCGATCATGGAGCGTGGTGGAGGTATCGTGAATACGATGAAAGCTACCCGTGAAAGTGATTTCGATACACTATGGGACAGAGGGGAAGAACGTTTGGATGAGTTATTCTCCATGGGTGTTACCACGGTGGAGGGGAAAAGTGGTTATGGTTTGGATTTGCAAACAGAATTAGTTCAGCTTCGTGTCATGTCGGACCTGAATGAGTCTCATCCGATGGATGTCGTATCGACCTTTTTGGGTGCTCATGCTGTTCCTCCTGAATTTGCCGGTCGTACGGACGATTATGTGGATTATATGATCGAGGAAGTTCTTCCTGCCATACGAGCCGAACATACGGTTACGTTTTGTGATGTGTTTTGTGAGAAAGGCGTTTTCTCGTTAGAACAGAGTGAGCGCTTGCTTCGTGCCGCCCGTCATCATCGTTTTAAATTGAAGATGCATGCGGATGAGATCGTTCCTTTCGGAGGGGCGGAACTGGCGGCCTCCTTGAAGTGTGTAAGTGCTGATCATTTGTTACATATATCGGACACAGGCATCAAACGTCTGGCAAGAGCGGGTGTCGTGGCTACCTTACTTCCGCTGACTGCCTTTTCCTTGAATGAGCCGTATGCGCCTGCAAGGAAGATGATAGATGCCGGTTGCGCGGTGGCTTTAGCTTCCGATCTAAATCCGGGAAGTTGTTTCTCTGCCTCGATCCCGATGATGATAGCTTTGGCCTGTATCTATATGAAAATGACTCCTGAAGAAGCGGTAACGGCATTGACCATTAATGGAGCCGCAGCCGTGGGACGTGCCTCCGAGATTGGAAGTATCAGCGTGGGAAAACGTGCGGACGTGATCTTGCTGAAATACCCGTCTTATAAGTTTCTACCTTATCATGTGGGAATGAATCTCGTGGATACCGTAATTAAGGACGGGGAACTTTATATGATGTAAGATAAGAATTGTTGAATCATTTAAATCAAAATACTATGTTAGCAGACTTGACAATTAAAGATTTTTTGGCGGAAACGGCGGGTAGTGCTCCCGTTCCCGGTGGTGGAAGTATATCAGCCTTGAATGGCGCTATAGCGGCAGCTTTGACAGAGATGGTGGCCCATCTGACTGTTGGCAAAAAGAAATATGCGGAAGTGGAAGGACAAATGAAGACGATCGCTACCGAGGCGGCTATGATCCGTGAACGTCTTACTGAATATATTGATAAGGACAGCGAGGCTTATGATCGTGTATTCTCCGCTTTTAAGTTACCGAAAGAAACGCCTGACGAACAGGTGATCCGTACGAATGCGATACAGAGCGCAACGAAGGAGGCGGCTATTGTTCCGATGAGGGTGGCGGAGGAGATCGGTTCCGTAATGGAGACGATTATCTATGTGGCTCACAAAGGTAATCAGAATGCCGTCACGGATGCTTGCGTGGCGATGATGGCTGCCCGTACTTGTGTATTGGGGGCTTTATTGAATGTCCGAATTAACTTAACGTCCATCCAAGACGAGGTGTTCGTCGGAATGATGCGGAAGAAAGCGGATGAACTGGAGGCGAACGCTATCCGTGTAGAGCAAAAGTTATTGGATTGGGTGAAGACTAAATTATAGCATATGAGCAATGTCTATTATGTGGGTTCCGAGCCTCTCTCTTTTGAGGGAATCGAACGGATACTTACTCAAAATATGAAGTTGGAGCTTTCACCCGAGGTGAAGGAGCGCATCCAGCGTTGCCGGGATTACTTGGATCATAAGATCGAGCAGCAGGAGGGGCCTTTGTATGGGATTACTACCGGTTTCGGGTCCTTATGCAATAAGAATATCTCTCCGGACGAATTGAGCACCTTGCAAGAGAACTTGGTGAAAAGTCATGCCTGTAGCGTAGGAGATGAGGTAAGTCCGGTGATCGTCCGTTTGATGATGTTATTGAAGGCGCATGCCCTTTCGTTGGGGCATAGTGGCGTACAGGTGATCACTGTACAACGTATTCTGGACTTTTTCAATAATGACGTACTTCCGATCGTGTATGATCGTGGCTCTTTAGGCGCTTCCGGTGATTTGGCGCCTCTGGCGAATTTGTTCCTGCCTCTGATCGGCGTGGGTGACGTTTATTATAAGGGCCGCAAACGGGAAGCGATCAGCGTATTGGACGAGTTCGCTTGGAAGCCTGTGAAGCTGAAAAGCAAGGAGGGGTTAGCTTTATTGAACGGTACGCAATTTATGAGCGCCAATGGCGTATTCGCCTTGATGCGTGCGTTTAGCCTGTCCAAGAAAGCGGATCTGATCGCCGCTTTATCTTTGGAGGCTTTCGATGGGCGTATCGATCCTTTCATGGATTGTATCCAGCAGATGCGTCCGCATCCCGGACAAATCGAGACTGGGGCCGCTTTTCGACGGCTATTGGAGGGAAGTGAGTTAATCGCCCGGAAAAAGGAACATGTTCAGGACCCGTATTCATTCCGTTGTATCCCTCAAGTGCATGGGGCTACGAAAGACGCTATCAATTATGTGGCGAATGTCCTGCTTACCGAAGTAAATTCCGTGACGGATAACCCGACGATCTTCCCGGAGGAGGATAAGATTATTTCCGGCGGTAATTTCCACGGTCAGCCCTTGGCGATTTCTTATGATTTCTTGGCGATTGCCTTGGCTGAGTTAGGAAATATATCGGAACGTCGTGTCGCTCAATTGATCATGGGTTTGCGGGGATTGCCTGAGTTCTTGGTCGCTAATTCCGGCCTAAACTCCGGTTTCATGATCCCTCAATATGCGGCTGCCAGTATGGTAAGCCAGAATAAGATGTATTGCTATGCGGCGAGCAGCGATTCTATCGTGTCCAGTAATGGACAAGAGGATCATGTGAGTATGGGGGCGAATGCGGCGACGAAGTTGTTTAAGATCATGGACAATTTGGATCATATCTTGGCGATCGAGCTGATGAATGCGGCACAAGGAATTGAGTTCCGTCGTCCGGCTAGGACCTCCCCTGTGTTGGAGAAGTTCTTGAAGGATTACCGGAAAGAGGTGCCATTTATCGATGAGGATATTATTATGTACACGGAAATACATCGTACGGTGGCGTTTATTCGTAGGAAAGACTTTGTATATTAATTTTAGGAACACGGAGCACACGGAGCACACGGAATACACGGATTTGTTTTGCGATATGTAATATTGATCTGTGCGATGCCGTGTATCCTGTGTGCTCCGTGTTCTTTTTGTATATTCGCCAACTATTACGAATGAAACTAAATGAGCGGATTTAATAATTGAGCCCGAACTGCCACAAAGGGATTACATTCATGTATCCTTGTTCGATATTGTCCTTTACAACGAAGCCGTTCTCTATTCCTTGCAGTTGCTTTTGCTTTTTATTTTTCCCTCCAACTTCGAAAGTATAGTCGGCTATTTGAAAATCCGATATAGGGGAGGTGATGACTTCTTGCTCCACACGTGTTTGATTCAAGAAGAATGTTTCTCTGATGTTCCCGATGTTGGATATTTCCTTCCCCAAATTGTACATAAGAGTAGGATTATCCAGATAAACTTTATCTACTTTGCTTAGCCCTCTGATGCCACCGACTCCATCGCGTAGTTGGGAGATTAATCCGGATTCCTCGAGATAAAGAAAGTAATCGGATAAATTGTTGCGACTCACTCCTAGCATAATCGCTATGCTACTCATATTCGGTTTGAATGGTACGCTTTGGGCAATGATGGTGAGCAATTGCTTTAGTTTTCGTGCTGTTGATATGCTCATTTCTGAATACTGCGGTATATCAACTTCCAACGTCGTGTTTATTACTTGTTGTAAGCGTATATGAAATTGGTCTTCTTTCGAGAACGGATAATACCCTTTCTCTAGATAGGATTGGAAATAGGCATAAGGACGGAATTTCTCGGGGAGTTCTATGCGGTGCTCTACGATATCGGCTAGTGTATGGGTCTGGATCTCTATGTTGTGAAACATATTAAGATATTCGCGAAATGAAAGCCCTTGCATAGAATAGACGATAGCCCGTCGGCTCAGGTCTGCCGATCCCTTGTTGATATCAAGGATGGAGGAACCTGTGAAGAATATCTTTAGATCTGCGTGATAGTCATACATCAGTTTTAGCTCGCGGGCCCAGTCCTTGTATTTATGGATTTCGTCTATAAGAAGATGGGTCCCTCCTCGCTTGACGAAGTCATCAGCTAAATCCACTAAGTGGTGGCTGGAAAAGTACAAATCATCAGCGTTGACGAACAAGGTCGTATTTCTGTTCAGTTTTTCTTTGGCATATTGCAACATCAAAGTAGTTTTCCCAACGCCACGCGGACCTACTAAGCCCAATAGCCGGTTGTTCCAATTAATGCGGTCGAACATATATCGATGGAATGAGGTAGGTGTAGTACGTAACATCGCATCGAAACTTGTTTGTAACTTATCCATATATTATAATGTTTTCGCAAATATACTAATTTGCACTGTGAATAGTGCATTTTTCGTAAAGAATTGCACTACTTGCGGTGCAATTTATGTTATCTTTTCTTGATTCTTGGTTGCGATCACCCGTTCTGTCGGGTGAAGAGCGAGAGCCGGAGCTATATAGCCGTGGATACGATGTATGACTATTCCTTTTTTTGTATATTCGCCAACTATTACGAATGAAACAGTTATTTATATGGAACAAAAGCAAATCTCTACCGTGAAAACTCATGTCGTATGGTTGGACGTTGTTCGCCTGATCGCGATGTTTACTGTTGTTTGCTGTCATTGTACAGACCCGTTTAATTTCTATCCCGGAGATTCTCCGATTATTGGGGATATTAAGTTTTGGGGAGCTGCCTATGGGGCTTTTCTTCGTCCTTGTGTACCTCTGTTCGTTATGATTACGGGAGCCTTGTTGCTACCGGTCCGGGAAGAGACTTCTATTTTCTATAAGAAAAGGATATTGCGTGTATTCTGGCCTTTCTTGATTTGGTCTGTTATTTATAATTTATTTCCTTGGTTTACGGGACTGCTTGGTTTGAGGCCGGAACTTATTCTTGATTTCTTCCCTTATTCGGGAGAAGAGGTGACTCGTCAATCGTTGAGTGTGTCTTTAGGCTATATCGCCCAGATACCGTTCAATTTCTCATTGTTGGATGTACATATGTGGTATATCTATTTACTGATAGGTTTATATCTTTATTTGCCGATCTTCTCCGCTTGGGTCGAGAAAGTTTCGGATAAGGCGAAATTATGGTTTCTGGCAGGTTGGGGAGTGACTTTGTTTATTCCTTATTATCGGGAATTCGTATCTCCTTACATTTGGGGTGGATGCTCATGGAATGAATTCAGTATGCTTTATTATTTCGCCGGGTTTAACGGTTACTTGCTATTGGGGCATTATCTGCGGAATCATGATTGGTCGTCAGGAAAGATCGTTGGGATAGGCATTCCTATGTTTGTCGTAGGCTATGCCATTACTTTCTTCGGTTTCCGCTATACGACCGCTTTGCCTGCTTACACGGAGGAACAGTTAGAGTTATTCTTCTATTATTGTTCTCCCAATGTGGTGATGATGACGATTCCTATCTTCTTGCTGGCGAAGAAGGTAAATGTTAAGTCGGATACGATTAAGCGAATGTTGGCGAACTTAACCATATGCGGTTTCGGTATCTATATGGTACATTATTTCTTTACGGGACCCAGCGTGCTGTTGGCGAGAGCCTTGAATATCCCTTTGGGTTTACAGATTCCTGCCGCTTCTGTGGTAGCATTCGCCGTATCTTGGTTGATCGTATTGGGTATCAGGAAGATTTGCGGTAAGAAAGCCAAGTATATTGTGGGCTGAATTTATACGTACGTTCGCATAGGCTGATACGTATATAGGCGTAGGCCAATGCGAGCGTACGTGTAGGACGATACGTATATACGTGCGAGACCACACGTATATACGTATAAATCATCTTTATTTCTTGGTTACAATCACTCGCTCTGTCGGAGCCAGATGCTCGTTGCGATAGTCTATTTGCTTGACTACATTCTCGGCCAATTCTTGGAATGCCTTTCCTGTGATCGAGTCCGGGTTCAACGCTACCGGCTTACCTTGATCTCCTCCTTCGCAGATACTTTGTACGATAGGAATCTGTCCCAGTAACGGCACGTTCAGTTCCTCAGCTAGGCGTTTACAACCTTCCTTTCCGAATATATAATATTTGTTTTCCGGTAATTCCGCTGGGGTAAACCAAGCCATATTCTCGATCAATCCTAAAACAGGGACATTAACCTTATCTCCAGTGAACATGCTGATACCCTTACGAGCGTCCGCTAAAGCAACCTCTTGCGGCGTACTTACCACCACGGCTCCGGTTATCGCTAGTGTCTGTACCATTGTCAAATGGATATCACTCGTTCCGGGAGGTAAATCGATTAAGAAATAATCAAGCTCACCCCAGTTGGCGTCGCCGATCAATTGCTTCAATGCGTTGCTAGCCATTGCTCCACGCCATAGGACTGCGTCGTTTTTATTTACGAAGAAGCCGATGGATAACATCTTGACACCATAATTTTCGGCCGGCTTGATCAGTTCCCTGCCCTCTACCTCTTCCATATAAGGGCGAGCCTCTTCTAGGTTGAACATCTTGGGTTGGGACGGCCCGAATATATCGGCATCCAGCAATCCTACCTTATATCCTTGTAAGGCCAATGCGACAGCTAGATTAGCGGCAACGGTACTTTTACCAACTCCTCCTTTACCGGAAGATACGGCGATAATATTTTTTACTTGCGGTAATAATTTATCCGGTTCCGGGCGAGCTAACTGACGGGCTTTTACCGTGATGTTTCCCTTGATATTCACCTCCGGGCTTACATAGGTTAAGATAGCTGTCTCCGCAGCTTTTACTACGGAGCGGATAAACGGATCATTCGGTTTCTCGAATAATAACGAGAAGGTGACATTCATACCATCGATACGAATGTTGTCTTCTACGAGGCCCATGGAAACGATGTCCTTTCCGGTACCCGGGTAACGAACGTTCTTCAACGCCTCAATAATCAGATTCGGATAGATTGTCATATCTGTTGATTTTTTTAAGTCATTCTTTTATTTACCGGAAGCCAAAGCGCTTCGTTTACTGCGATTAAAGCTACGATAAGGATCTAACTCTATTTCTACGTCAGGTTCCACCAATCGTTCCCTTTCCTCACAAACAAACTTGATGTATTTGATGTTTAATCCACGATCCAGCCATTGTTGCTCGTAATAGGTCTTGATGGATAAGATCTCATCCGCCAGATTGGAATGATATAGGTCGTCTGTACTGAACAATACGGGATAATGGTTCGCTTTTACCATCTCGCACGTATAGGTATACATAAAGTTACTATCCGTTTTTAAATGGATAATACCATCTCCGGAAAGGATTTCCCGATACATTTTCATGAAACGGGTTCCGGTCAGACGCTTATTGACCTTTTTCATTTGAGGGTCCGGAAATGTGATCCAGATCTCGGCTACTTCGCCCGGAGCAAAGAAATAGGAAATCAATTCGATACTGGTACGTAGGAAAGCCACGTTATTCATCCCGGCTTCCAGCGATTCTTTCGCTCCGGTCCACATACGTGCTCCCTTGATATCGACACCAATAAAATTCTTATTTGGGAAAAGCTTTCCCAAACCTACGGTATATTCCCCTTTTCCACATCCCAATTCCAAAACAATAGGATGGTCGTTCTTGAAAAAACGTTCATGCCACTGTCCTTTCATATCAAACCCTTTTTCTTGTAGGGCGGCGAAAGGGTATTGGAATACGTGCGGATAGCCCGCCATATCGTCAAACTTAGCTAATTTATTCTTTCCCATGTCGCGAAGATAATACTTAAAAAAATGCTTTTTACGTTTTTTCTACTGTTTTAGATAGGGGTTTTTATGCGTTGGCGAGTCTTTTGAACATATAGGCTGTCAGAAGTTTTATTTGAAAGTGGAGTTGTAACGAATAAAAAAGGATATGTTGAGAGTATTTTTTAGATGCCCGATATTTAAGAATCCGAGGTTTGTCGGATTTGTTTGGTTTGCGACGGCCCTTGTCGCTTGCTTATTGAAATTACCTGTGGGAAGGACTTATAATAACTTTATGATTTATAGGGCTTCCTTTTTCCATGCGTTAGAGTTGAAAGACCTTTATATATATTATCCGAATGAATACCACGACCGGTTTTTATACGGGATCCCTTTTACGGCTATAATAGCGCCTTTCTCCCTCTTCTCTCCTTATATCGGGATGTTGCTATGGTGTCTCGCGAATAGCTTGCTGCTTTATATGGCTATCCGTAAACTCGGATTGGCGGATTGGAAACAGGCGTTTGTCATTTGGGTATGCTTGAATGAGTTATTTACGTGTGTTCTTATGCAGCAATTTAACATAGCCATAGCCGGCATGATTTTATTCTCGTTTATTTTTATTGAGCGGAAACAGGAGTTTTGGGCGGCGCTAATGATTGTCTTGGGTACGATGACTAAGATTTATGGCATTGTCGGTCTTGCTTTCCTGCTATTCTCAAAACGCCGGATCGCCTTTTTGAAAGGACTTATTTTCTGGGGCATAGTCTTGTATGTTCTTCCGATGTTATATACGTCTCCTCAATATGTGGCAAGTCAATACGTGAAATGGTATGAGGTACTTCTCGATAAGAATGTAGAGAATTTATTTACTCCTTATACAAATATCTCTTTGTTGGGGATGGTTCGTAAGATTTTGGGAGTCAATACGTATAGTGATCTCTGGTTGGTTATCCCCGGGCTACTTTTATTTATTGCTCCTTATTTTAGGATAAATCAATATGATAACCGGCGGTTCCGCATGCATTTTCTTTGCTCTACTCTTTTGTTCATGGTTCTTTTTAGCTCCGGAACAGAGAATAGCGGATATTTGGGAGCCATGATAGCCGTCTGCCTTTGGTATATAGGTACGCCTACCCGTAAGACGACTCCTGTCTTGAATACGGTACTATTCGTTTTCTGTTTTATTCTTACATCCCTTTCCCCTACAGATATATTTCCCTGTTATATCCGGAAAACGTATGTTATTCCTTATGCGTTGAAAGCACTACCTTGTGTGTTGATCTGGTTTAAGATCGTATGGGAGCAATTGACATTGGATTTTTCAGAGCCGCTTCATCGGCCGAAGACTCTCCCGGGTAAAGAGGAGGCGATCGACCTTATCTTGCCTTGTTATAACCCACAAGAAGGCTGGGAACGTTTGATGATCGAGAAACATGCGGAATTGGTAAAGATGCTTAAAGGTCGCTCACTTCGTTTTATCGTCGTGAATGACGCTTCGAAGAGAGGATTTACGAAGGATGCGGTGGGACGTCTTCTGGAGGCTCTCCCTGATACGATGATCGTAAGTTATGATACGAATAAGGGAAAAGGAGCCGCTGTTAGGGCTGGCTTGTCTCATTCCACTTCATCCATTACTTTATATACGGATTATGATTTTCCGTATGAGACGGATTCTATCTGCCGGATGGTAGAATGGTTGGAATCGGGATATGATGTTGTTATCGCCGTGCGGAATCATACTTATTATACCCATTTAAGTACTCGAAGAAAGATTATGAGTTATGCTTCCCGTATATTGAATTTTACGCTTCTAGGATTAACGCATACGGATGCTCAAGGAGGTTTGAAAGGTTTTAACCAGCGGGGAAAATCGTTCTTGGCCTCAACTCAGGTGAATCGCTTTTTATTTGATACGGAGTTTATTTATAAGGCTTCGCAGGAGTCGGATGTACTTATTAAAGACATGCCCGCTGATTTGCGGGATAACGTTCATCTTCCCAATATGCGTCGTGGAGTCCTTGCGGAAGAATTAAAGAACTTATTTTTAATCGCTTGGAGAGGGTAGGAGGATTACAGGGTTGTTAATAACCCTGTTGAAAACCCTGTGAATAACGGAAAAAGAACAAAAGAAAAAAGAGATACCTATTAATAGGTATCTCTCTTTTTGCTCTTCCTCTTGGACTTGAACCAAGGACCCTCTGATTAACAGTCAGATGCTCTAACCAACTGAGCTAAGGAAGAATATGTCTTTTTCAGTCTTTCCCGATGTCTTTTCGCTCTTCCTCTTGGACTTGAACCAAGGACCCTCTGATTAACAGTCAGATGCTCTAACCAACTGAGCTAAGGAAGAATATGTCTTTTTCAGTCTTTCCCGATGTCTTTTCGCTCTTCCTCTTGGACTTGAACCAAGGACCCTCTGATTAACAGTCAGATGCTCTAACCAACTGAGCTAAGGAAGAATTTTTCGCTCTTTCAAAGGTTATTCCGTAACCCCTTTCTGAAATTGCACTGCAAAAGTACGGGGTATTTTCGAAATATGCAATATCTTTGCGAAAAAAATTACGAAAAAATGAATACAATAGGTTTAGGAAACGCTTTGGTTGACGTTTTATTGAGGCTTGAAAATGATGATGTCCTATCGGAAATCGGGATACAGAAAGGAGCTATGGATATGATTAACAGGGAACAAATGATCGCTATCCGTACAACTTTAGCCGGCTTGCCACGTACGCAAACCCCGGGAGGATCTGTCTGCAACACGATGCGTTCGATGTCTTCTTTAGGGGCGAATTCCGGTTTTATCGGTAAGATCGGGGATGATTCGATCGGCGGATTTTATGAGGATGCGTTGGAAAAAGCGGGTGTCACTTCCTATTTTATCAAGACGGATGGACTTACAGGTAGCTGTACGGTGATGATTTCTCCGGATGGGGAACGTACGATGGGGACTTTCCTTGGCCCGGCCCCGACAATAACCCCGGATGAGATCACCGAGGAGATGCTAAGTAAATATCAATGTATTTATATAGAAGGTTACTTGCTCGTAAACGAGCCGTTGGTTCGTTCTACGATGGAGAAGGCTAAAAAGTTGGGCTTGAAAGTAGCGCTGGATTTGTCGAACTTCAATATCGTGAATGCTTTTAAAGGAATGCTGGAGGATATCATTCCTAAATATGTGGATATTTTGTTCTCTAATGAGAGTGAGGCTGAGGCTTTTACCGGGCAGAAGGCTGCTGAGGCCGTACATACCTTGTCTGAGTTGGTAGAGGTCTCATTGGTTACATTGGGAAAGGAAGGTGCCTTGATCGGTAGTCATGGTCAATTTTATTCTGTCCCGGCTGAGGGGGGCAAACCTGTTGATACGACAGGCGCCGGTGATAACTTCGCCGCCGGATTCTTGTACGGTCAATCCATAGGAGCGTCTTTGGTACAATCCGCACGCATCGGATCGATGTTGGCGGGCTATGTGATCGACGTGGTTGGCCCGGAGATTCCGTATAATAAATGGGAACAAATAAAGTTAAAAGTAAAAGGGATATTGGCTTAGGCGGCGTATTATTCCTTACATTTATGCCGTTAATTAACTAAATATTGTATGTACAGATTGGTTCAACGAAGAGGAATTATAGGTTTATTTTGCTTGCTGTTCGTCGCAAGTAGCGTAGTGCCGGGATGGGCGCAAAAAGATAACCGCTTTGAGGTGAGTAAGAACCTAGACATTTTCAATTCTTTATTGAAAGAAGTAGAGATGTTCTACGTGGATTCAGTGGATGTGGATAAAACCGTTCAGCGGGGAATCGAGGCAATGTTGGCTGGTTTAGATCCTTATACGGAATACTATCCTGAGCAAAAAACGGAGGAATTGAGTCTGATGACGACCGGCGAATACGGAGGTATCGGTTCCTTGATCCGTCAGCGTAACAACGAGGGAGGCGTGATGATTGCCGAGCCTACCGAGGGAATGCCGGCCGATTTAGCGGGTCTGAAGCCGGGCGATCTGATCTTGGCAATCGATACGATCGATGTTTCCAAGGCGACAAACTCCCGGGTCAGCGAGTTGTTGAAAGGTGTTCCGAATACGAAGATGGTTTTGACGATCCAACGTCCGGGCGAGAAGAAACCCCGGAAGTTCGAGATTACCCGTAAGCAGATCACGACACCTCAAGTTACTTACTACGGGGTTAAGAATGACAGTATCGGTTATATTTATCTAAAGGCATTTACTATCAAGAGTGCTCAAGAGGTGAAAGAGGCATTCTTGGATTTAAAGAAAAATCATAATATTAAGTCTTTGGTACTGGATTTGCGCGGTAACGGCGGCGGCGTGCTGGAAGGTGCCGTACAAATCGTAGGTATGTTCGTACCGAAAGGCAGCGAGGTGCTTTCAACGAAAGGAAAGATCAAGCAATGGGATCGTACGTACCGAACCTCTACGGAGCCTTTGGATACGGTAATGCCGTTGGCTATATTGATCAATGGAGGTACGGCTTCCGCCGCTGAGATCGTATCGGGATCTTTGCAGGATATGGATCGTGCCGTGTTGGTGGGACAACGTTCGTTTGGTAAGGGGTTGGTGCAAGCTCCTCGTGACCTGCCTTATAATGGGAAAGTGAAAATCACGATGAGTAAATACTATATCCCGAGTGGTCGTTGCATCCAGCAAATCGATTATTCGCACCGGAAAGAGGATGGTAGCGTGGCGGCTATTCCGGATAGCTTGACTTCCGTATTCTATACGTCCAAGAAGCGTCCGGTTCGTGATGGGGGTGGCGTACGTCCGGAGTTTGAGGTGAAGGAGCCGAAAGTGCCTACCATGATGTATTATTTGGCGGCGGATACGGTCTTGTTCGACTTCGTTACGGATTGGGCACAAAAGCATAAGACAATCGCTCCCATCGAGGAATTTACGGTTTCCGATGAGGATTTCGAAGCTTTGAAGCAATACGCCAAGTCCAAGAATTTCACGTATGACCGCCAAAGCGAGAAAGTATTGAAGAACTTGAAAGAAGTGGCTGAGTTCGAGGGGTATCTGGAGGAGGATTCTACTGCGTTCAAGGAATTAGAGGCTAAGCTGACTCCGAATCTGGAAAGAGATTTCGATCGTTTCAAGGATGAGGTGAAACGAGTAATGGCCGCCGAGATCGTAAAACGTTATTATTACCAACGAGGAGAGTTGCAAGAAAGCTTGAAAGATGATCTTGTATTGGAGAAAGCGTTGGAGGTATTGGGCGATCCGGATTTATACAGGCGTACATTGAGCGTGCCGGTTGAGTTGGAAGCGGCCACCAAGGGTACCGAATAGGCGGGTTTCTGCCGATGCCCATTCAAAGGGCCTTACAATGCCCATTCAAGCGAGCTTACGATGCCCATTGTCAGCTCCCTTGAATGGGCATCGTGCTTTTCCCTCTTTCGCCAGTCTGTTTGGGGGCTTTGAAGCGGATATGCAATACGACCAATTCCGAGACGGTTCCCACCCGATAAGGAGGTCCTGCTATACCAATGCCGGAAGATACATAGAATTGCGTAGGTCCTTTCTTATAATATCCGTACGGGCATTCATACACAAGTTTCATCAGCAGGGGATAAGGCCATAACTGCCCGTTATGCGTATGTCCGTGCAGTCCCAAATCCACCCCATTCATATTCATCTCGGCGAACGACCAAGGTTGATGATCCAAAACGATAATCGGTTTGCCGGTATCCACCCCTTCCATTAACGAATGAAGCGATTTTCGTTTCTTATGGATGAAATCATCCCTCCCTATCAAATAAAAAGTTGAGTCCGGTTGGACCACCGAGTCTATTAGTAGCGTACCTCCGGTCTTTTGCAACCAACGATATTTCGCGTTCCGGTTTGCCCGGTATTCATGATTCCCGTAAATGATATATACGCCCAACGGAGCTTTTAATTGTTTTAAATCATCCTCGATGTGGGCGTTTTCCGCGAATCGGGATTCATAATCCATAATATCCCCCGCTAATACCACCATATCCGGATGCTGTGCGTTGCTGAGTGCCACATATTTTTGTACCAAGTCCTTCCCGATAACCTCTCCGATATGTAAGTCGCTCATCATGACAATAGTCAGGCTATCCCGATCCCCCGCGGCTTTGGGCAACGTGATATATACGTTCTTAACAATCGGATTCATTACCGTATGGTATGCGTGAATCATTAAACCGGTAACACCGAATACGATAAGAAAAAACAGGGTTAGCTTGGTTTGTTGCCAATGCCCTTTCATCCATTTGGGGAACCATGGCTTGATACGTTGGGAGAGCCTGATCAACTCAAGTACCAAGAGAGATAAAGTGATATAAATGGACGCTATATACCAAGTGTTACAGATGTATTGGATCGTGATTATCACGTTATCAGGTAGTTCATTCCTAAAAATAAATCCGAAAAAATAAAGCGATAGTTCGAGTACGAAAAACAAGATAAAAGGAATCCGGCAACTTTTCTTAGGAGGAAGCGCTTGATATCCTCTCCAGAAAATATACGGATTTAGTAATAGCTGCGCTACGATCGATTGAATAAATACTTTCATCTTTACTCTTTGAATGTAATATTGAACACCACCATTTCGCTGTCCGTCCCGATACGGAAAGGCGGTCCCCACAAAGATAAGCCGGATGAGACATAAATCGTACTATTTCCGATTTTTTTAATCCCGTAACTTAATTCGAACAGATGATCCACGATCCAGTTCATCGGCCATACTTGTCCTCGATGTGTATGTCCGCTAAACTGTAAGTCTACGCCAGCCTCTTCCGTTTTCTCTAAATCGTAGGGTTGATGGTCTAGTAAGATAACAGGTTTGCTTTTATCAAGGTTCGCGGTAAGCTGACCTAAAGTTTTCCGTCCTTTGTTATGCCGGTCGTCCCGTCCTATGAGTTGGATCTGATTGGGCAAGATAGCCACGGAATCCCTTAAAAGTACGATGGGCGTCTGCGCTATGAATTTCTCGCTCTCCTCTATGCCACTGATATACTCATGGTTACCCGGTACCATATAAACGCCTAATGGAGCGTATATCTTGGACAGTTCCTCTTCCATATGCTCGTATCGCAGAGGTGCGACACTGTTGTCTATCATGTCTCCACCGATAAGAACGATGTCCGGGCGTTGGGCGTTTATCATATCCACATATCCGGCAAGCATCGTCTTGTTGGTAGCGTATCCTAAGTGTATGTCGCTAATGGCTACGACCTTCAGCGACTGTCCATCGGTATCGGCCGGTTTGTTGATAACCATGTTGATAACTCGTGTATCAGGATGTTGGTAATTATAGTTTCCATATCCTAATAAGCTGAGTGTTAAGAATAAGGATAAATAGAATGAGTATTTGAAACGTAGGTGGAAAAGTCGTAAGATATCAAATACCAACAGGGCCAATACCATGTATAAAGTGAACACGAGCCATCCTGTTCCTACTTGAGAAACTGTTTGAGCGAAAGAAGCCGGCATATCTAGGTTCCTGAATAGAAAACTACTGAAGAATGACAAAACTCCTCCCCAAAAAACAATGGATAACAATACTTTAACTCCGGTAGACTGGCTTTTCAAAGCCTGTTTTCCCTTTAGATAAATATAAATATTCCCTGCAAGATACAGGATTGGAAGTATGATAAAGAACGATAACATTTCTATTAATTTTCCGCGAAGATAATGAAAACTCTTTATGCGGCAAATGGTATGATTTGCGAAAGACTTTTTCTGCTCGATTTTCACCGCATTATGTCCTCTAATTGTAGTGACGTAGCGTGCTGCGTCTCTACGTGGATGTAAATACAGGGCAAGTAAGGATGCGTTGTATTCCAAGACAAATTCCAGACAATAAGCAAGCGAATGACATAGGTGTATAATGTGTTGAGAATTAGTATGTTTAAAACATTGCTATCTTTCTTTCAAAACACGTATGTGTTTCCGGGAAAAGTCGTACGTGTTTTTCAAAAAAGTCATACGTGTTTTTCCCGAATCATGCGATAGGGAACAAGAACGTATAAAGAAATCTACAATAAGCCTCCCTTAATTGCGATGAGGGGAATAGGTCTTTTTTTGTAATATATAGCCAACTCCTTTTACGGCATCTATTGAAAGCGTGATATCCCTTTCCAATAACTTACGTAAACGTGAGATACTATTATTCAAGCTGTCATGAGTTTCTTTCCCTTCCCAAATTTCTTGGAAAAGCTTTTCTCTGCTTACCGGTTGATTCAATGGTTCGGATAACTGATAGAGTAACTTGAAATCTTTGGGGCTTAATACCTTTAACAGCTCTTGTTTATAGAATAATTGATGTGTGGAAAGTTCCAGCTGATAATCTCCAATAGATATGATATATGTCTTGAATACCGCTTAACGTGTTGGCGTAACAAACCTTGTATCCTTTGCTGGGAAACTCATTTATAGGCTCTACCGCTAAAAATGTTTTTTGGATATTTCTGCTGTCTCAAATCGAAGAGTCTATTTATAACAAGACTTTCTTTTACGGTGAAAACAACCTTGATCAAGTTATTATTGGGCTACTATAATCCGGTAGAAGGCGATATCCGGGTGGGTGGAGATGATTTGTGATCTTTCAGCCTTTTATGGTGGCGTGACCAATGTGGCGCAGTGATGCAAGACGGTTATCTGTTCTCAGAGTCGATCGCACGCAATATCGCCGTGGATGACGGTGAGATTGATAAATCTCGCTTGTTATTGGCAGCCCGTATCGCTAATATAGAGGGATTTATCGAGCGTTTACCCTCTTTCCTGATTCGCTGGGGGAATACGATTTTGGTGGTGATCTTTGCGTTGCTGGCTTTGATCTTCGCTTGGAGCGTGTGTTTTTAATGTGACTACTGGCATGCCCCATAAGGAGTAGTGGCGTAAGCCTACGGCAGTAGTGGTGTTGGCTTATGGGACTACTGCCGTGAGGCGATGGGGATACCCCTGTTATTTAGCGTAACCCACGGGATGATTAATCATTGGGATTTGGGAGTCGGATAGCTTCAACACTTTTTTCAAAGCATCAGCCTCCATGCTACCTCGGGGAACCGTAACCAAACCACATCCGGAACAGAACAAGGCGATGTTTTGAGAGACCAATCCTGCGTCTAACGCTCCAAAGCGCTCGCGCATTTGCGGTGTGCCCACGTTGCCGAACTTAGAAATATCAGAAACCATCAACAGGCAAACAGGGGCAGAGTTCACGGAGGTTTGCTTGCCACCGATTAACGGACGATGGTCACCTTCCACTACCGGGTTTAGTTGGTGGGCCTTTGGATCATACAAATAAGCGCCCTCTTCCATAAGTACATAGACATCTATGTCTTGCTTGTTCAAAGCGGAAGCGGCGGTACGTTTCCCATCCTCCCGGTTGATACCGATAGCGGCCCATATCAAATCGGAAAGATCTTGTTGGCTGAGTTTCTTGTTGGCGAACTCACGCTCGGAATGACGATCTGCCAAGGCTTTCATCACCGAAGCGCCTCGGGTCTTGTCGGGAGCATTCAACTTAATGGCTTTTAAACTCTGGGCCTGCATACCGGCTATGCCTAACATCAAAGTGGCTAATACACAAAAAATAGTTCTCATAATGTTGTTATTTAGAAAATTAGATGTACAAAAATAATGATATATTTCTTTTTTTAGACTTTTTGTGAGAAATAATAGCCAACGAATGTTTATAATGTTTTTATTTGTACGAATAAATCGTAAACGCAGTGTTATGAGTGGAATATATTGTGTTTTGTAATAAGTGACGCATGTATGGGAGAAAAGTTGTTAACCTTATTTATGGTACTGTTCCTTGCGCTTCCGCTGTATGCGCAAATGGATAAAGCCGGTTCTTTTACGGTTAAAGGCCAGGTGCTGGATTCACTGACAAATGAATCCGTACCGTATGCCACATTGAGAATCGCTTTGGCGAGTACATCGGAGAAGCCAATCAAGCTGTTGGCGTGTGATATAGATGGGAAGTTCCAGACTCCGCTGAATAACATCGGAACGTATATTATCGTTATGCAATCTATCGGGAAGGCTCCGGCAGAGAAGGTATTCACCCTTTCGGATGAACGGAAAGTCATGGATCTCGGCGTGCTGTTTATGCAGGATAATAACCTGCGTTTGGAAGAGGTTACGGTCACGGCGCAGAAACCTTTGGTGAAAGCAGAGATCGACAGGATCATTTACTGTCTGGAGGATGATCCTGAGGCACAGACCAATAATACGCTTGAAATGCTTCGTAAGGTCCCGATGGTTACCGTGGACGGTGAGGATAAGATTGAGTTGAAGGGGTCTTCAAATTTTAAGGTTTACATGAACGGTAAGCCATCGAATTTGTTAAGCAATAATCCGTCGGTAGTGTTGAAAAGCATGCCGGCAAGCTCGGTGAAGAACATCGAGGTTATCACGGAGCCGGGTGTGAAGTATGATGCCGAGGGAATTGGGGGGATTATCAATATCATCATGGTGAAAAACACCTTGCAGGGTTATACGGGATCGGTAAGTTTGAACACCATCACCAATGGGCGTATCTTCGGGAGCGGCTACCTGTCGCTGAAAGCCGGCAAGTTCGGATTGTCTGCCAATTACAACTGTGACCGTGACAATACGCCTTGGAACGATGCTTCTTCCATGCGTGAGGATCTGAATAATAAGGAAGAACATTATCTGAATCAGGTGGGACGTAGTAAATCGAGAGCCCCTTATCATTTCGGGAATCTGGAAGGTAGTTATGAGATCGATTCGTTGAACTTATTGACTGTAGGGATTGGTCTGTACCTCGGAACCACGAGGAGCGTCTTGGAATATGCGGTGAAGATGCTGGATGCCGACCGGAACCCCGTTTATAGTTATAATCGTAATTCGGAATCGAGCCGCAAGTCCGGCTCAGCTGACATGAATGTGGATTATCAGCGTTCCACGCGCAAGAAAGACGAACTACTCACTCTCTCGTACCGTTTCAGTCGTTCCCCGAACGATAACGAGGATTATACGGAGTTGACGGATATTCGTAACTACGAGCCGTGGTTGGGCTATCCGCAAAATAATATCAATAAGGCATCGACGAACGAGCATACCGGGCAGTTTGACTATACTACACCTACTTGGAAAGATCAGAGCTTGGAGGCGGGCATAAAGTATATCTACCGTCAGAGCCGGAGTAATACGGATCGTAAGGCCTTCAACCAGACATCGCAAATGTGGGAGGAGGCGACTCCCGCAGATAGCCATTTCGATCATTCGCAACAGATCTATTCCGCCTATCTGGGATATACGATGAAATTTGGGAAATTCGGGGTGAAAGCTGGTGCGCGGGCAGAAGGGACTTCCTTGAAAGTGAGGTATGAGCTGGCACCGGATATGAATTTCGGGAACGATTACTTCGACGTGGTGCCAAGCGCTGTCGTATCGTACCAGCTTAGTATGAGCCAGCAGCTTCGTCTGGGATATAATATGCGTATCCAACGACCGGGTATCTGGTACCTGAATCCGTATGTGAGCAATGCGGATCCGCAGAACATCTCTTATGGTAACCCGAACTTGGATTCGGAGAAGAGTAACGGTGTGAACCTGAATTATAGTATATTCGCCCAAAAGTTCAGTTTCAATACAAGTATCTCTTATACATTTATAGATAACTCAATCGAGCGGTATACGTTTATCGATCCGGCGGATCCAGGAATTTTCCGGACTACTTACGGGAATATCGGGAAGAGGCAGACTACCGGCCTTTTTGTTTACGGTAGTTGGAATCCGATCCCCCTGTTCCGCGTTAACTTGAATGGAAGCTTGAGCTATACGGATTTGAGGAGCGAAAAGAATGACATGGCGAACAGTGGCTTTAGCGGGCGTGTCTTCGCCGGGGCTCAGTTTAACTTACCACTCGATATCCGGTTGAATCTGAATGGAGGCTTTATCTCTTCGGCGATACAGCTGCAAGGGAGGCGTTCGCCGTTGAATTTCGCTACAGTCTATGTGAGTAGGAATTTTTTGAAGAAGAAACTGTCCGTATCCCTCTATTTTTACGATATGTTTTGGAAACGCAGGAAAATGGAGGCTACGATCTACGACGATACTTTCCATAGGCAAGATATCAGCTATTCTCCGACGCGTACATTTGGTATAGGCATCTCCTATCGTTTCGGTAATTTGAAAGACGCTATCAAGAAGGTGAAACGTGGTATAAAGAACGATGATGTAAAGGCTTTGGAGAGCGGTTCATAAAGGATATAGATGAGGAAATATGCAACTTATCGGTATCAAAGCTCGTCTTTGTATGAAAATAAAGTTTTTTCAGACTTTTTGTGAGGAAAAAATGCTTACGAACGTATATTAATGTCTTTATTTGTACGAATCAATCGTAAACAGTGTGATTTAGTACAAAAAGTTGAGAGATAAGTATAGTATTATGTAATAGATGATGAACGTATGAAAGAAAAATTGTTTGCCTTATTTTGGGTACTGTTCCTTGCGCTTCCTCTGTATGCGCAGGCTGATAAAACCGGTTCCTATTCAATTAAGGGACAGGTGTTAGATTCGCTGAGTAACGAGTCCGTACCCTATGCGACGTTGAGAATTGCTTTTGCGAAGACCCCCGAGAAACCGGTCAAGCTTTTAGCGTGTGATGTGGATGGTAAGTTTCAGGCACCATTGAGTAGCGCCGGCAAATATATCATCTCTATGCAATCTATAGGAAAAGCTCCTGCCGAGAAAATATTTACGATCTCGGATAAACAGAGGAACTTGGATTTGGGTAAGTTATATATGCAGGAGGATAACCAGCGGCTGGGGGAAGTGACGGTTACGGCGCAGAAACCTTTGGTGAAGGCTGAGATTGATAAACTTACCTATAGCTTGGAAGATGACCCCGAGGCACAGACCAACAATACGTTGGATATGTTGCGCAAAGTGCCGATGGTAACCGTGGATGGAGATGACCAAATCCAATTGAAAGGTTCCACGAACTTCAAGATCTACATGAATGGTAAACCTTCTAACCTGTTGAGTAATAATCCTGCTGAGGTATTAAAGAGTATGCCGGCCAATTCCGTGAAAAACATAGAGGTGATCACAGACCCGGGCGCTAAGTATGACGCCGAGGGTATCGGTGGTATTATTAATATCATTACAACGAAAAATGCTCTACAAGGATATACTGGTACGGTTCGTGTGAACGGTAGTTCGTTGGGGCGTGTAGGCGGTGGTGGTTATGTATCTCTAAAAGCCGGAAAATTAGGACTTACCGCCAACTATAACTATAATCGGGAGCGGGACCCATGGAATGACGCTAACTCCGTACGGGAAGATTTGCAAAATGACGGGGAACACTTCTTGACACAAAATGGACGTAGAAAGAGCCGTGGACCGTTCCAATTCGGTTATTTGGAGGGAAGTTATGAGATCGACTCTTTGAATCTATTGACCGTTGGCGCGAACTTATTCCGTGGCGAGATGAAAAGTTTCTCGGAGTATAACGTGAATATGCAGGATATCAATCATAATCCGGTCTACAGTTATAACCGTAACTCGGAAACGACAGAGACATTTGGTTCTACGGACGTGAACGTGGATTACCAGCACTCTACCCATAAGAAAGATGAGTTGCTGACGGTCTCTTACCGTTTCAGCCATTCTCCGAATGATAGTAAGGATTATACGGAATTAGAGAATGTCGTGAATTACAATCCTTGGCTCGGCTATCCGCAAAATAATATCAATAAGGCTTCTACGAATGAGCACACCGGACAGGTGGATTATACGACTCCTACATGGAAGGACCAGACCTTGGAGGTTGGCGCGAAATACATATTCCGCCAGAGCCGGAGTAATACAGATCGTACCGCTTTCAACGATTCGCTGAATATATGGGAAGATGTTACTTCCAAGGATAGCCATTTCCGTCATACCCAACATATCTATTCCGCTTATCTGGGCTATTCGATGAAGTTTGATAAGTTTGGCGTGAAAGCGGGTGTCCGTGCGGAAGGAACTTCTTTGGATGTGAAATACGAGATGGCTCCCGATATGAATTTTGACACCCATTATTTCGACGTGGTGCCAAACGCTACGATCTCTTATCAACTGAGCATGGCACAACAGCTTCGCTTGGGATATAATATGCGTATCCAGCGTCCGGGTATCTGGTATTTGAATCCTTATGTAAACAATGCGGATCCGCAGAATATATCCTTCGGTAACCCGAATCTGGACTCTGAGAAAAGTAATAATATTAACTTGAACTATAGTATGTTCGCCCAGAAATTCAGCATTAACGCGAGCGCTACTTATACGTTCGTGAATAATTCGATCGAGCAATATACCTTTATCGATCCGAAGAACCCGGGTATTTTCCAGACTACTTATGGTAATATAGGAAAGAAACAATCTACGGGCTTGTTCGTATACGCAAATTGGAACCCGGTTCCTTTGTTCCGTATTTATATGAATGGAGGTGTGGATTATACGGATTTGAAGAGCGATATGAATGATATGGCGAACAGTGGTTTCAGCGGACGTATATTCGCCGGTACGCAGTTTAATTTCCCGATGGATTTTCGCTTGAACTTGCATGGAGGATATTTCTCTCCTTGGATTCAGTTGCAGGGTAAACGTTCTCCATTCTATTTTACGGGAATCTCCGTAAATAAGGATTTCTTGAAGAAAAAGCTCTCGGTTCAGTTGTCTTTCCAGAACCCGTTCTGGAAACGAATGAAGATGGAAAACACTTCTTCAGACGATACGTTCTTCCGCCGTGAGACCAATTACCGAACGATGCGCATGTTACAAGTTAGCGTATCCTATCGTTTCGGTACCTTGAAAGATGCTATCAAGAAAGTAAAACGCGGTATCAATAACGATGATGTGAAGAGCGGCGGCTCTGGCGGCGGCGAGCAGCAGATGTAAGTACAGGATTGAACACGGAACACACGGAACACACAGCGATACACTGAGGTATATAGTATCAGTCCGTGTGTTTCGTGTATTCCGTGTTCAATATAATAATTAAACTTTTTCTTTTGCCGTCTTCTATATACTTTCTATCTTTACGATCCGAAAAACAGTTGGAGAATGAAGAATAGACTATTTGTTAACAATAATACCATTATACTATTCCTTTTTATTATAGGTAGTTTCCTATTCATAGAGTTGAATTTTCGGTATTGGTATCGTTTTCTGGAGCAGTATATGATGTTTCAGACTACCGGTAGTTATTTCCAAGACCGATTGGCCGAACCGGGTGGATTGAATGAATATGTGACTGAGTTCTTATCGCTTGCGTTTATCCATCCTTATGGGGCTTCGGTAGTGATCGCTTTATTATTAGGACTGATCTCCGGCTGTTTTTTCCTTTACTTAAAAGCTTGTGGGGTGCGTGCCTCTATGTTGGCGGCTATTCTTCCCTCTTTTTTAATTTGGATCTATCCGCAGGAGTCAATCGCCTTGTTGACGATGCTCGCTTTCGTGCAGGTTCTTGCGTATTTGTATACTTCAATCAAGATTGATTGGCTTCGTTATCTCTTTGGCTTCTTGTTTTTGGGGGGCTCTTATTTTTTTGCGGCACCCGCTAATTTATTGTTGGCCTTATTGATCGCGGTTTATGAGTGTTGTGCTAAAGAGGATAAGGCTCGTTTTGGAGTAGCCATTATCGCTATCGCTTGGGGAGGTTTGCTACCGTTGATCGCCATGCGTACGGTTTATATTCTTCCGATGCGGGAAGCTTTTTTCAGCAAACATCTATGCCATCCCGAATATCCGATACCTAATTCTTTAGGATATATCATGCTTGCGTATCCTTTGATCGCTTTCATTCTTTATTATGTAAGGAGCCGGGTTTTCATCCGTAAGGAATCTTGGAAACGAATCGTTTCTTACGTTTTTCTTTTGATAGCGATGGTCGCCGGGATTCTCTATAAGAAAGATCCGATGGAGCAGGCCTATCGGTATGATTACTATGCACGGCTGGGAGAATGGCAGAAGATTGTCTCGCACGCTCGTGCGCATTCTGTGCGGGATATGGATGCCTTGATTTATCTGAATTTGGCTTTGTCGAAAACCGGACGTTTTACTTCCGATTTGATGCGTTTCCCCCAGATCGGTGAGGGTGGTTTTATTCCGCACGATCCGAAAAGCCGGATGGGATTGATCGAGGCGAGTGAGGTGGCTTGGCAAGTCGGGCAAGTGAACGCCGCCCAACGTTTCGCCTTTGTGGGGGTATTAAGTTCACAACGTTGCGTGCAACCTCGTTTGATGAAGCGTTTGGTGGAGACTTATCTGGTAACCGGCGAATATCGTGCGGCGGAGAAATATATCAAGATACTGGAATCGAACCCGCATTACCGGGATTGGGCAACCGCTCAACGTCCATTATTGGACTCCGTGGCTTGTGCGTCGGAAGATTGGATAGCGGCAAAACGGGCGATGCTTCCGATTACCGATAATCCTTTGGACCTGACCTTGATCTTTCCGAACGCATTGGCTTTTTTGATCGACGATCATGCCGATAACCGTCCGGCTTTCGAATATGGGATGGGATATCTTTTTGGTTTATAAGGATTTGATGACTTTTATGCATTATATGGAATTGATGAAAGAACGGGGTGAGGCATTCCCGGTGCTTTATCAAGAAGCTATTTGCTTGTTCTTCGCGGCCGTACAGAAAGATCCGGAGGCGTTCCGGAGCTTCCCGATCAGTCAGGAGGTGCAGAATCGCTTCCTGCAATTCATGAAAGTGGCACGCTCTATGCCGCCGGCAGCCTTGAAGCAACAGTTTGGTGATACCTATTATTATTACGCTCAATTTATCCCGACTCCTAAACGACAATAATACATGGATAATACAAAGAAAAGAAAGATCGTCCGAAATTTTGTGATCGGATATCTAATAATACAAGTTCTCACTATAGTCGTATATTTAGGCTTTTGGTCCTTGCATCCGGAAGGCATTACGAATGTCACGAACGAACGTATGTCCCCGCCTCCTATTTTTCCGGATTATAAAGGGACGACTATACCTTATAATATAGCTCCGTTGAATTTCCGGATAAATGTACCAGCGGATGAATGCTATGCGAAAATAGAAGGTAGTGAGTCGGAAGTATTTGAATATCATGGGACAAATACGATCCGTTTTAAGATGAAGGATTGGATTCGCTTGACACGTGCGAACCGTGGAAAAGCCTTTTTTGTTACGATCGCCACGAAGATAGGTGATGAGTGGACTAAATGGGCACCATTCTCTGTCTATATCAGTGATCAAGCGATCGACTCTCATTTAGTATACCGTTTGATAGAGCCGGGATACGAGAAATGGCATATTGTGGGTATTTATCAGCGGAATTTGGAGTCGTTTGACGAACAGCCGATTATCCGTAACGATATGACCGGCTATAATTGTATGAACTGCCATTCGTTCTGTATGGGAGATCCGGGGCAGATGATGTTCCATATGCGTGCGGCGAATGGGGGAACTTATATTGTCCAAGACAAGAAAATCAGTAAATTGAATACGAAAACGAATGGGACGATCAGTAATATGACGTATCCTTTCTGGCATCCTTCCGGGCGCTATATCACCACATCGGTAAATGATATCAAACAGTTTTTCCATTCCGTGAAAGAGAAAAAGATGGAAGTGTTCGACTTGGAGTCCGATGTGGTGGTGTATGACGTGAAAAACAAAGAAATCCTTTCGAAAGCCTCATTGATCACAAAAGATGCATTCGAGACTTTCCCCGCGTTCTCTCCGGATGGTAAATGGCTTTATTTCTGTACGGCCCCGGCCCAGAAGATGCCGGAGAATTATGATAAGGTACGTTATAATCTCTGCCGTGTCGCGTTCGATCCGGATCGTGGCGAGATCAGCTTCCCGATCGATACGTTGGTACATGCGGATAGCTTGAGCTATACATTTCCCCGTATCTCTCCCGATGGGCGTTTCCTGATGTACACGGAAACCGCTTATGGGCAGTTCCCTATTTGGCACCCGGATGCGGAGATCCGGATGATGGATTTGGAGAATCGGACAGCGATGGATATGTCTGCGTTGAATAGCCCGGATACGGATAGCTATCATTCTTGGAGTAGTAATAGTGATTGGGTCGTATTTAGTAGCCGCCGGGATAACGGTTTATATACTTTACCTTATATTTGTTATATAGGGAAAGACGGTAAGCCTTCGAAACCGTTCTTATTGCCTCAAGAAGATCCGGATAAGTATGACTATCAGTTGTATTCCTACAATATTCCGGAATTGACGAAAGGCGCCGTAGAGGTCAGCCCCTATGAGATCCAGCAAGTAGCCGAGAAAAATAAACCGGAGCAGGTTCGGTTTAAATGACCGGATCTATTTATATTCGCGTATAAATAAGAGATAAGATGACAAAAGATATTATAGCCGAATCTGTACAAAACGATTTACGGTATTTGCAATTGTTGGCACGGAGTTTCCCGACGATCGCGGATGCCAGTACGGAGATCATTAATCTGGAAGCGATCTTGAACCTACCGAAGGGTACGGAGCACTTCTTGAGTGATTTACATGGCGAGGATCAAGCCTTTAGCCATGTGCTGAGAAACGCTTCCGGTGCCGTAAAGCGCAAGGTGAACGAGATTTTCAGTAATACGCTCCGGGAATCCGAGAAGAAGGAGCTTTGTTCCTTGATTTATTATCCAGAGGATAAGCTGGAACTGATCAAGAGTCAAGAGCAAGATCTGGAAGATTGGTACCAAGTGACCTTGAATCAATTGGTACGTGTTTGCCGGAACGTGTCCTCCAAATACACCCGTTCGAAAGTACGTAAGGCTTTACCCAAGGAGTTCTCCTATATTATTCAGGAGTTATTGCACGAGTCTTCCGTAGAGCCGAATAAATCCGCTTATGTGGATCAGATTATTTGTACGATCATCTCCACGGGACGTGCGGACGATTTCATTATCGCTATGTGTAACTTGATCCAACGGTTGACAATCGACCTGTTACATATCATCGGCGATATTTACGATCGGGGTCCGGGCGCTCATCTGATCATGGATATCCTTTGCGATTACCATAATTTCGATGTTCAATGGGGTAATCATGATATCTTATGGATGGGAGCCGCTTCCGGTAATTTGGTAAGTATCGCCAACGTGATTCGTATGTGTTTACGCTTTGGTAATATGGCTACCTTAGAAGATGGATATGGCATCAATCTTTTGCCGTTGGCCACTTTCGCGATGGAGGCGTACGGGGATGATCCTTGTGCGTTATTCATGCCGAAAACAAAGTTCGCCGATAATGCAATGGATGAGAAGACCACCCGTTTGATCGCCCAGATGCACAAGGCGATCACCATCATCCAGTTCAAGCTGGAGGGTGAGATCATCCGCCGTCGTCCGGAGTTTGAGATGGATGACCGGATGTTGTTGCACCATATCGATCTGAAGCGGGGAGTGGTTCATATCGATGGAAAGGATTATATGCTTAAAGATACTAACTGGCCTACTTTAGACCCGAAAGATCCGTATCGTCTTTCTATTGAGGAGGAGGATTTGATCCGAAAGATCTTGCATTCTTTTGAGAGCAGCGAGAAGATGAAAAAGCATATGCGTTGTTTCTTCCGGCATGGGGGAATGTATCAGGTTTGTAATTCCAATTTACTGTTTCATGCCTCTATCCCGATGAATCCGGATGGGACGTTTAAGTCAGTACGTATCTTGGGGCAGGATTATAAGGGCCGTGCTTTGTTGGACCGTGTAGACCAACTGATCCGTACGGCTTATTTCAAGACCGGGGAGCAGGAAGAAGTGGAATATGCGCATGATTATATCTGGTATCTTTGGGGCGGCAAGGACTCTCCGTTATTCGATAAAAGCAAGATGGCTACTTTCGAGCGTGCCTTTATCGAAGAGGCCGAGACTCATAAGGAGGAAAAAGGCGCTTATTATACGTTACGAGAGCAAGAGGAAATTTGTGATAGGATATTGGATGAGTTTGGGGTGACCGGTATGCATCGGCATATCATCAACGGACATGTCCCTGTCCGTTCCAATCAAGGTGAGAATCCCATCAAGGCGAATGGCAAGATGTTAGTAATCGATGGCGGTTTCTCCCGTCCGTATCATTTGGAAACCGGTATTGCGGGCTATACATTAGTATATCACTCCCGTGGTTTCCAGCTTGTGCAACACGAACCCTTCGAATCCCGGGCGAAAGCGATCGAGGAAGGCTTGGATATCAAATCCACCACGATCGTGGTAGAATTAAGCTCCCATCGCCAGATGGTGAAAGATACGGATAAGGGTGCGGATCTTCAAAGCCAGATCAAGGACTTGGAGAAACTGCTTTATGCGTATCGGAATGGGTTGATAAAGGAGAAGGAGAGGATGGAGCGGTAGTTCCTGACAGATAGGGTATCGGACATACTGTAACGCTCCCCTAATGCCCATAAGCATTTGGGCACACGTTCATTCTTTCAAACGCCTAGTAGGTAAGAGCGCAATATTCAAGATCGGGGGACAAGAAGAGGCAAAGAATCTACTACATTGATCCTCATATAAAAAAGGTCTATGGTATTGACAAATATCCAATAGAATAATAGAAGATACAAAACAAGCAACGCCCCGTCACAGACTTACGAATAAGTTGGTGACGGGGCATTACTTTCTAAGAATGTCTTCACTTTCAACATCAATAGAATCCGAAAACCTTTGTCACCTGTTGACCGGTAGACGCAAGAGGACCTGATAGAGTAACCGTACAGCCACGTGATCCTCCTGTCTTGAAGAATATTTCACATAAATGGCTATCAGAGATATAAGATGATATACCATTACCGGAGACAGACCAATTATAGGAAGATAATACGGGATTACTTACGACAATTGTAAGCCTTGTGGGTGTATTGTATCCGGGAATCTGGTTTGCGGTCATCAACTCAATCTGCCCGGAGAAAGTATCACCTGTAAAATATCCTTCTAGCATCAGAGGGTCAGAAGCTCTATACGCTTCTTGGGAGGCTTCCACATAATTAGCGGGCTTTTCCGCATAGTTCGCAACGGCGACGAGTAACATCGCAAGTAAAATCAAATACTTCTTCATGTTCGTATTATTTTAAGATTATACAAAAAGGGCTAGACGAAACCTAAAAAGTCTCATCTAGCCCATAGAATATTTTAGAATGCGGGATAACCCGGGTTCTGTTTTAAGTTCTGGTTCGTTTGCCATGCGTCTTGAGAGATCGGGAAGATATTCATGTAGTCTTTCCCTTTCGTTTCAGATTTCAGCCAACGAGCGTTTTGGAAAGTTCCAAAGCGAATATTGTCTTGACGTGCGTGGCATTCCCATGCCAACTCGAACTTACGTTCTAAGGCGATCTTTTCTAGATCTACGGATGCGTAATTGTGGTTAGAGTTACCGTAAGCACGTTCGCGGACCGCATTGACCAAACGTGTAGCCTCCGCATTGTTGCCTCCTGTGCGTATCAAACACTCTGCTTTCATCAAATATACATCAGCCAGACGGAAAATATGGAAATCATTCTCCATCGCATTAGTTAAGGACTTATCGAAAGTCCATTTGTTACAACGAGCGCCGTCTTCTTGGTTCACGTCACCCCAAATCGTACCATCACGTTCCGTTCCGGGGATAACTGTAACTTCCGGAGTGTGTATCAAAGGACGGTCGTGTGCCGTGATCAACACTTTCCCAGTAGCAGGGTCGATACTTGGACCTACTAAGAAAGAGCCTTCATAGCGAGGATCTTCCTTGTCGAATAGCAATACATAATCCGGCTGTGCGCAAATACCGTTCCATGCGCTGAAAGTAGCTCCAAGAGGTATATTATCTTTATAGTGCAAAGTACGGTAATGTAATTGATTTTGCCATTCCGTATCGTTCGCACTAAAGCAGCAAGCCAAGATAGCTTCTCTTGATTGTTGGTTATTTACTTGGAAATTTGTTTTCCAGTTAGCCTCTAATATATAAGGAAGCCCCATCACGACATCACAAGCGTCAGCGGCCTCTTTATATCGAGGAGAGTCTACGCCCCAAGCCTCTGCGTTTAGGTACAACTTTGCCAATAAGGTATAAGCGGCACCTTTCGTGAATTTTCCATAACTAGCGTCAGAAACATCTTCACGAAGCAAGTCCTTGATCTCGTTTACCTCTTTAACCAACCAATCATAAACTTCCTTCCTTGTTTTGCAAGTGGGCAGTTCTGTGTCATTGTAATCTATACTCAATGGAACATTTCCCCAATTATCCATCAGGTAATAAATCCAGAACGCACGTACACCGCGGATTTCCGCTAACGCTCTAGCTTTTGCGGATTCTTCCAATGCGGAAGTACTAATAGTCTCGTAAATTAAGTTACAAGCAGAGATCGCTTCCGTAGATCTTGACCATGCGTTTTTCACGGCTGAGGTATTCGCAGTCCATGCGTGCATGTGTAACTCACGATACTGACCACCATCATACCAGTCACCACCTTTACGGGTAGGTACGACCGCCATATCTCCTGAGCATTCCGATAAAGCAATACATGCGTCAGAGAAATATCTTTTAAATGTATTGTATGCAGGGCCAATGATCGAATTGATTTCACCATCGGTTTTACCGAAGTTTTCTGCTGGAATCTTATCATACACCGTTTCATCCAAATCCGTACAGGAGGGCATGGAAAACATTAGTGCAGCACCAGTAAATAATGATATAATTGATTTTTTATTCATAATTAATAACGATTTAATTTAGAAAGTTAAATTAACACCCAATGTGAAGGTACGTGCCTTCGGGAAGAATTGACGAGGCTCAATACCCGGAGACAAACCAGCATCCGTATCGGAAGATTCACCACGGAACAATTCAACCTCTGGGTCTAAACCTTTGTATCCAGTAATTACGAATAAGTTCTGAGCGGCGAAATAAAGACGAGCTTTATCCAACCAATTAATCTTCTTCGTATCGAAGGTGTAACCTAAGGCCAAGTTATCCAAACGGATGAACGAACCATTCTCCAAATAATAAGAACATACGCGAGAAGATTCTTTCATCGTATAAGTCAATTCATCATCTAATGCGTTTGTACCGATCAAGTACGTATTATTCGCATAAGCCGCACGCGGGTTGTTCAATACCTTGTTGCCGATCGTTCCACGGAAGAAGAAGCTGAAATCCCAGTTCTTCCAAGTGAAATTATTTTGCCATCCAAATGTCAAGTCTGGTTGTGCGTCTCCTACGTATGTGCGGTCATCGTCCGAGATCTCACCATCACCGTTCAAATCCGTAATGATATATTTTCCGTCCTTGATACCCGTACATTCCAGCATGAAGAATTGTCCTACGGGACGGCCTTCCTCTACTACGTGAGAAGTTACGCCGGAAGCACCACGGATCCATGGATCGCCTGTATAAATACGGTCTGTCGTATAAAGATCGCTTGACAACTTCGTGATTTCATTCTTATTGTGGGACAAGTTCAATGACATATTCCAGTTGAATGTCTTGTTACGGATCACATCTAAGTTTAACAAAACCTCGATACCTGTATTTTTCATATCACCTACATTGGCTTGCATACGGTCGTAAACATACGGAGGAGTCGGAACCTTGTAAGTATAAAGCATGTCTGATGTACGTTTGTCATACCATTCGATTGTACCACCTAAACGGCCATTGAACAAAGAGAAATCTAAACCGATGTTTAACATAGCCGTAGACTCCCATTTCAAATCCGGGTTGGCATTCTGGGAAATCTTATAAGATGTAGCCCAATTACCATTGTCATAATAGATACCGGACATGCCATAAAGCTCCATGCTCTTATACGGCTGTAAACCATCTTGGTTACCGGTAACACCGTAGCCCGCACGTAACTTCAAGTCATTGATCCAGTTTACGTCTTGCATGAATGCCTCTTGTGAGATACCCCAAGCTGCGGAAACAGAGGGGAACGTACCCCATTTATGATTCGCACCGAACTTAGAGGAACCATCTCGACGGACGGTAGCCGTAATCATATAACGCTCGTCATAGCTATAGTGAGCGCGGGCGAACATAGAGATCAATTTGTAGTAGTTCTTACCAGACTCAACGTCGCCTGTCTTTAATCCGGCTCCGGATTGCAAAGCGTTATATGACAAATCGTTGATCAAAAAGTTGCGGTTTTGAGCGAAGAAATAAGAATATGTGTTATCCTCCCAAGAGTAACCGAGAATCGCATTCAATTTATGTTTTTCGTCCGCACCAAAAGACTTATTGTAGTCCAAAGTCCACTCCATCAAGTTACGATCCCATGCCCGATTACGTTTTTGCGCAAAGCCATTATTACCCTGTCCGACCGTCGTACGAGAGTCGTCATAGCGGCTATACTCATTAGAGAAACGGCTCTTATATAAATTTGCCTTGATGTTCAATCCGTTGATAATCTCAAATTGGATATCACCGGCACCATAAAAATAAACGTTGCTGTTTTTTCGCTCGTTCAGATTTTGGTTTTGAACAGGATTACCTTGGTCATACTCCGCATTAACTTTCGTGAAGTAAGAACCATCAGCGTTATAAACTGGGTAAACAGGCAACATGCTGTATGCCAACACGAAGTTGTCACCATTCGGAACATGTGAGTCTGTCAAGGTAGCAGATCCAGCCAAACCAATACGCAAACGGTCATTGATCGCACGCTGCTGGAACTGGAAGCGGAAGCTATGGCGTTGCATATCGTTATCGCGCATGATACCATTTCGATCCAAATAGGTATAGGACGCACGATAGTTGTTCTTAGAACCACCACCAGACAAAGAGATTGAATGGTTCTGAGAAACTCCGGTACGAGTCAGTTCATCAAACCAATCTGTGTCGGCACCATATTGGTCGTATACGCTATAGTCTAGACCTTTGCTATTTGCGTAACCTCTCCATTCGTCCGCATTCATTAAATCGGGCTTATTGGCCATCAGATCAAAGGCAACATAACCATCATAGCTGATTTGTGTCTTGGAGCCAGAACCTCTCTTGGTCGTAATCAATACTACACCACCAGCGGCACGAGAGCCGTAGATAGCGGCGGAGGAGGCATCTTTCAAGACGGAGATAGACTCGATATCGGAAGGAGCTACCGTCGACATATCACCACCGGGAATACCATCGATAACGATTAACGGACCTTGGTCGTTCTGCAACGTGGATGTACCACGCAAACGCATCGTAGATCCACGCGTCACATCACCGGAGCCGGAAGTGATCGTCAAACCAGCTACCTTGCCTTGCAACAAGTCGGAAGCGTCACGATTAACACCCTTGTTGAAGTTTTCCTCGGAGACATTGGCTACAGATCCGGTAATCTCCCTACGGGTCTGCGTACCGTAACCGATCGCCACGACCTCTCCTAAGTTTACTACGGATGGAGATAACTTAATCTCTACCGTGCTACGTCCTTTAACACTCTCTTCGATCGTGTTATAACCAATAAAGGATGCTTGAAGAACAGCCTTTTTTAAATCATTTACGGTAAGGCTGTAGTTACCGTCCATGTCAGTGATAGTACCATTGGTAGTTCCCTTTTCTACGATGTTCGCACCGATGATGGGTTCACCAAGTTCATCTAGAACTTTTCCTTTAACAGCGCCAGATTGGGCAAATGCCGCTGTCATGCAAAAAGACATTAACACTGAAAGTATCACTACCTTACAGCGTCTGAAAGAATCAAATGTTTTCTTTCGTTGCATAATTACTTAATTTTTAGGTTAACAATCATTGAATTCACAAACACAATTGAGAATTTTCGAGGCAAATATAATAACTTTTTTAAATTAAACCATGATAATGTAAAAAAACATTACATAAAACCATCCATACTTTGTTTTGATGATTGATTTATTTCACTCTATTGTGTAATACTCATATGGTACCTGATATACCTAGATGCTACCATGCTTGATTTCTTATTACGGAAAAATATTGAATATGTTTGATATTAACAGAGTATACGTAGCATGATTCTAAACCATGGTACTAGATGAACAAGGTGAGCCCATCATCGGTGCGAACATTGTAGAAAAGGGTACTACCAATGGTACGATTACCGATATTGACGGTAATTACACTCTAACGCTTAACGACTTGAAAAAAGCCGTTCTTCAATTTTCTTTTATTGGTTATAACACTTTGGAAGAAGGTGTTAAAGGACGTAACAAAGTGGACGTTAAATTAGCTCCATCCGTAGTAAATTTGGGTGAGGTTGTTGCGATCGGTTATGGTACGCAGACTCGTAAGGAGATTACCGGATCTGTAGCCAATGTCTCCGAGGAAAACTTCAACAAGGGTGTTAATCGTGATGCTTCAGATTTGCTACAAGGTAAAGTGGCTGGTTTGCAGATTACTTCTGGCTCTGGTGATGTGACTCGTAGCTCTCAGATTCGTTTGCGTGGTACTTCTACCTTGCAAAACGATCAAGGTCCTATGATCGTTATCGATGGTGTTCCCGGTGGTGATATGTCTACGGTTTCTCCTTCAGATATCGAGTCTATTTCCGTATTGAAGGATGCCTCTTCTGCTGCTATCTATGGTTCTCGTGCCGCAGGTGGTGTTATCTTGATTACGACCAAGAGAGGTTCGGGAGCTAAGACTCAGATTAATTATGATGGTTATGTGACAATGGATAAGGTTGCTAACAAACCGGATATGCTGAATGCTTCCGAATGGCGTGATGTGAACAAACAATTGGGTAGTGACATCTCGCAATATGACAAATATAACGCTGATACTGACTGGTTCGGTGCTTTATTACGTACGGGTATTTCTCAGAATCATGCCTTGTCATTGTCTGGAGGTTCTTCCAAAAGTAACTATCGTGCGTCTTATACTTACTTAGACCGTAAGGGTATCGCTCGCGATAACTGGATGAAGCGTCACAGTTTCCGCTTCCAATTCCAGCAACGAGCTATCAATGATCGTTTGCGTATTGGTTTGACGGGAGCTGCTACCTTGACAGATATGCAAGCTACGTTTGCCGACTATTTCATCGCTGCTTACAATAATGTTCCGGTCGTTCCGATTTACAATGAGGATGGCTCTTATTTTACGGGTAACGACAACGCTTATAACCAAGGTAACATGGTGAAAGCCCAAGATGAAAACTACAAATTATTCAAAAATAATTATTTCTATGGACAAGGCGATGTGCAGTTTGAAGTAATTGAGGGCCTGAACGTAAAGGCGAACTTATATAAGAGTCGTTATACTAGCGATTATAGCCAATGGGAAAGCCCCGACAATGCGTTAGGTGGTGGTGCCGGAAACTCTTTGGGTGATAGCTCGAATGGCTATGCCAAGAGACGCAACTTCGTATGGGATCGTGAGTTGATGGAATGGACGGCCGACTATAACAAGTCTTTCGGTGCGGAGGAAAAACATAAACTGAACGCTTTGCTGGGTTATTCTTGGGAAACCAACGGTTATCAGTCGCAAGAATCTTTGGCAACACAGTTCTCTGTAGCATCTATGGGTGCCAACTCTATCCAAGCTGGTAACGATTTGAAGATCGGTAATGTGACTTCCAGCAAGAATGACTATAAATTGATCTCTTTCTTTGCTCGTGCGCACTATAGCTACGATGAGCGATATATGATCACCGCTACGATGCGTCGTGATGGTTCTTCTAAGTTCGGTGCTAATCATAAATGGGGATGGTTCCCGTCTGTATCTGCTGCTTGGGGTATTTCTCAAGAGGCCTTTATGCAGGATATCAGTTGGTTGAACGACTTAAAGTTGCGTGCTGGTTATGGTGTGACAGGTAATCAAGATGGTTTGAAGCCTTATAAGAGCTTGGAGTTGTATCAGCCGTATGGTACTTATTACAACGGTGGTGGTACATCTACCTCTTTCCGTATCACGCAGAACCCGAACCCGGATTTGAAGTGGGAATCAACTGCTATGTTTAATATCGGTGTAGACTTCCAGTTATTTAACGGTCGTTTGGGCGGTACGGTAGAATATTATAGTAAGAAGACTTCCGATATGCTTTATGACTATGCTGTACCGACTCCAACGTATGTGTATAAAAAGATCGCTGCCAACGTTGGTGATATGAGCAATAAGGGTATCGAGGTCATGTTGAACTTAGACGTGATCCGAAACAAGAGCTTTAACTGGAATACTTCTATTAATTTGTCTCACAATAAGAATGAGATCACGAAGTTGTCTAACGACCTGTTTTCAACAAGCCGTGTTTATGTAGGTGATCCGTGGATCCGCGGTGCTTCCGGCGTGACTTCTCATGTGGTAGAGGAAGGCTATCCGGTCGGTCAGTTCTTTATGTTGAAATGTAACGGCATTGATGAAAACGGTAAGTTTATTATGGAAGATGTCAATAAGGATGGACAAATCTCGGACGATGACCGTACATACGTAGGTGATTCCCAGCCGGATTTGACATTTGGATGGAACAATACCTTCACTTGGAAGAATTGGGATGCCAGCTTCTTCTTACGTGGGCAGATCGGTGGCAAGTTGTTGAACAACCCGCGTGCCGCTTATGGTAATAATACCTATGTAGCCGGAGCTAACGCTATGAAAGGTGATGACTTGATGTTACTGAGAGAGAATTCACGTGTAAGCTCATATTATTTGGAGAATGCCTCTTTCGCCCGTTTGGATAATATGTCTATTGGTTATACATTCAATACGAAGAAGATTGATTGGCTAGACAAAGCCCGTATTTATGTAGCTGCTCAGAACTTGTTCGTAATCACAAGCTATTCCGGTTTGGATCCGGAAGTGGAGCTCTTCCGTGGCGAGGCTAGCGATACGGATGCCGGTCTGTCACCGGGTATCGAACCGCGTAACTATATGCCGAAGGCTCGTTCATTTACATTTGGTGTTAACTTATCATTCTAATTTTAAATGCATTCGTTATGAAAAAAAGAAATATAATATCGTTCTTGACTGGCACGGCTCTCCTTTTTTCTATGCCAGCGTGTACGAACTTGGATGAAACGGTATACGATAATGTCCCTGCGGATTCATTCGGTTATACTGATTCGGAGATCAGTGTGTTGGTAGGGACCGTGTATAAGACATTGAAGAATTATCCTGCGGATGGAAATTTTATTGCGCTGGATGTGATGTCGGGATCAGATGCTGTTACTCCTACCCGTAAGGGTGGTGACTGGTATGATGGTGGTCAGTATCGTGAGATCTACATGCACACATGGACTTCGCAGACTTCTGTGATCAAGGGGGCATGGTCTACGGCTTCTGAGGCTATCGGTACTTGTAATGCCAACTTGAAGGTAGTGGAATCTTCTGATTTCTTATCGGACGAACAGATGTCTCTATATACATCTGAAATCCGAGGTATCCGTGCTTTTTGGATTTACAAGATGATGGACGATTGGGGCAATATTCCATTGGTTACTGATTATGCGGATAAGGAACTTCCGGCTTGCCAACCTCGCCAGGCCGTGTTTGATTGGTTGATTAAAGAAGTGACAGAGATTGCGGAAACTTGTCCGGGTCGTGAAAATGGTTATGCTAAGTTTACGAAAGGTGCAGCTTATACGTTGTTGGCTAAATTATATTTGAATGCGGAAGCTTGGGGTGTAAGTTGTAACAATGCTTACCAGATGGCCGCAGAGTGTTGCGACAAGGTGATGGCGATGGGTTATATATTAGAGCCGGACTTTAAGGCAAACTTCTCCTTGACGAACGAGAGTTCTCGTGAGGCGATCTTGGCCGCTCCGTTCTCAGAGACGGATACGGATAAGGATAATCGTTGGCAATTGATGAACCGTACGTTGCACTACAAAGATCAGTTGGCTCTTTCTAACGGTGTTTCTGCTTGGAATGGTGTTTGTGCGCAGCCGGAATATGTTAAATTGTTCTCTGATGACGATCCTCGTAAGGAAGCTACATTCTTGATCGGCCAGATGTATAATGCCTCGACCGGTGAGCCTATTGAGACAGACCATGGTTTCTTGTTGAACCATACGATCGATGTTACTATGTTGGCTGGTACGGAATATGATGGAACAACTTGGGGAGCGGTAAATCAGCACGATGGCGCACGTTGCCAAAAATGGCCGTACTCAACGACTTTGACAGACGCTATGGGTAATGACTTCCATGTGTTCCGTTATGCGGATGTTCTTTTAATGAAAGCAGAGGCATTGCTTCGTAGTGGTGGTAGTGCGTCTGAGGCCACAAGCTTGGTTAATCAAGTCCGTGAACGTGCGTTTGGTGATTCCAATCACAATTACGCTACTGTTACGCTGGATGATATCCTTCTTGAGCGTCGACTCGAATTGTCTTGGGAGATGCACAACCGTCAGGATGATATCCGTTTCGGGGTCTATGACAAAGGTATGTGGGCTGCTTCAAATTGTGTGAGAAAGACAGATGCTTATTTGAAATTGTTCCCTATATCTCAAGATGCTTATCAATCTAACGATAAATTGACTCAGAACCCGGGTTATCCTGCGTTCAAATAAGGATTTTTCGGAGCTAGATGAGGTATGCTTATACTTTGTCTAGCTCGTTTTGTATAATCTGATGTATTTGGATTCTATGAATCCGAAGATCCATTGGAAAATAAAAGAGACAAGAGCAGAAGGTTGTGCCAAAACACTGGCACAACCTTTTTTATGCGCGACTACCGGCGTGGGCCGTAAGGACTACTTGTGCAGGTCCTAGGCACTAGTGCTTATCGCTTGTGCCGATACGGATGAAATTCTCCTTGATCAAAAGGGTGGGTATAGCTAACTCATACGCCTATCCCCACTGAGGTTCTACTGCCCCAAACAGACGTTGCTTTTTTATCGATTATTAGGGGGGCTTTTGAGGCTTTTTGCAGAGGGACTGGCGTATGGGACCCTACCAAATTTATCCCCATGAAAGATGATGCGTCTTTTCCCTATAAGATGTATCATCTTACAATAACAAGATGTATCATGTTGCAGCGATAAGATGTATCATCTTTCATTATATTATAATGCTTGTTCCATAAAATGCCTTAACTTTGCCAAACAACAAAATATTTTCAGTATGAGTCAAGTGAAAGGAATCCCTTACGGAATATCAGATTTCAATCGAATAAGGAATGGTAATTTCTATTTCGTGGATAAAACGATGTACCTTCCGCTTATCGAGAAGATGCCTAGCTATCTTTTCTTGATCCGTCCGAGACGGTTTGGCAAGAGCGTATTCCTTAGCATGATGCGTACGTATTATGATATATTGCGTCAGGATGATTTTGATGCATATTTTGGAGATCTCTGGATTGGTACGCATCCAACCGGTGAAAGGAATAAGTATCAGGTACTTTATTTCGATTTCTCTAAAGCGGGCTGTTCGATGCCGGGAGCGGACCTGATGACAAGTTTCAATGATTATTGCGGCTTAATCATTAATCAGTTCGCACATGTGTACGCAGCTTATTATGACGCTGATTTTAAGGAGACCGTCGAGCATATAGAAAGCGCCAAGTCTAAGCTGGCTTACATAGAGGTAAAAGCGAAGGAAAAGGGATATCCCCTGTATCTCATTATAGATGAGTACGACAACTTTACCAATGTGATATTGAGTGAGCATGGGCAGCGAATGTTTCATGATTTGACTCATGCCAGTGGTTTCTACCGGGAGTATTTCAAACAATTCAAGGGAATGTTTGACCGTATATTCATGATGGGGGTAAGCCCTGTGACGCTGGATGATTTGTCGAGTGGATATAATATAGACTGGAATATCTCGGTAGATCCTCGTTTTAATGCCATGATGGGTTTTGATGAAACGGATGTTCGTGAGATGTTCCGTTATTATCAGCAAAACGATATGCTCAAAGGGGATGCTGAGGCTATGATTACGGAAATGAAGCCTTGGTATGATAATTACTGTTTCGCAAGAGAGAGCTTGGGTGACGATCGGATTTTTAACTGTGATATGACTTTGTATTATTTACGTTGGCAAGTTGATTTTCATTGTTCCCCGGTAGAAATGGCCGATAAGAATATCCGAACGGACTATAGTAAGCTGAAGATGCTGGCACGTATTGATCGTGACTTCGTACAGGAGGAAAATCGTATGGGTATCATCGAGGAAATCGCGGCAAAGGGAGAGATCTTGGTGGACTTACATACATCCTTTCCTGCCGAACGGGTAACGGATATAGATAATTTCCGTAGTCTACTTTATTATTACGGTTTGCTTACGATGTGTGGTACTCGAGGCGATCGTTTAAGAATGTGTATTCCTAATAATTGCGTACGTGAGCGATATTCTGTTTTTCTCCGGGAGGTAGGGAGAAGTATAACATAACTCCGCTTTTTTGTATACCTTCGCGCCATGAACAAACAAGCGCTGCTTTTTTATCCGTTGTTGGGGGTGGTTCTTTTGGTGCTCTTTGTGGGAGGGCTGGCGTATGGGGCCGTACCGATTCCTTTGGATCACGTGATGGATATTTTACTGGGGAAGGGATCTGATAAGATCGCATGGCAGAATATCGTGTTGCAATCTCGTTTACCACAGGCGATAACCGCACTGTTGGCGGGGGCTTCACTGGCTACGAGTGGGCTGTTGTTGCAAACCTTATTCCGGAATCCGTTGGCCGGACCCTCTATATTAGGTATCAGTGATGGGGCTAATCTGGGAGTGGCCGCTATCATGTTGTATTTTGGAGGTACGCTGGGGCAGTTTACGGATTGGCCGGTCAGCGGATATATGGCGGTGATTCTTGCTGCGTTCGTAGGGGCTTGCGTGATCTTGGGATTGATTATCTATTTCTCTGCGAAGGTGAAGAACAATGTCATGCTCTTGATTATCGGTATAATGATCGGCTATCTGGCCTCGTCGGTTATCTCTATACTGAACTATTATTCCTCGACAGATAGGGTACATGCTTTCGTGATGTGGGGACTGGGCAATTTCTCGGGGGTATCCTTGGAACAATTGCCTTTCTTCGGGACTTGCGCATTGATCGGGTTGCTGTTGGCTGTCTTGCTGATAAAGCCTCTGAATGCCTTGTTGCTGGGAGAGATGTATGCCGCTAATCTGGGTATACGGATCAAGCGGGCACGAATAGCCATCCTTTTATGTACGGGGATATTGACCGCTACGACTACCGCTTTCTGCGGACCGATCTCTTTTATCGGATTAGCGGTTCCGCATATCTCACGGCTGATGCTTGGTTCTTCCAATCATAAGATATTGGTGCCGATAACGATGTTGACGGGCTCCTGTATCGCCTTGCTTTGTAATTTATTGATGGTCGTACCGGGAAGCAACACGATTTTACCCTTGAATGCGGTGACACCTATGCTGGGTGCGCCGGTTATTATCTATGTAATCGTAAACCGGAAGAATATTCAATATTTTAATTAGTGGTTATGGAAAGGATTCCAGTTATAAGGACAAAAAATCTGAGTATTGGATATGTTTTGAAAGGTGGACACCTAAAGTTGGTGCATGATGCCCTCGACTTGAATTTATATCCGGGCGAGGTGACTTGCCTTCTCGGGTTGAATGGTGCGGGAAAGTCTACCTTATTGCGTACGCTGTGCGGTTTCCAGCCCTCTCTAGGGGGCGAGATCGAATTGAAAGGAAAGCCGTTGGCCTCTTACTCGCAAGGTGATTTTTCCCGGATGGTAGGTGTTGTTCTCACGGAGAAAACGAATGCCGGCGGAATAACGGTTTACGAGTTGGTCTCTTTAGGAAGACATCCTTACACGGGATTCTTCGGCCAGTTGAGGCAGGACGACCGGAGGATTATCGAAGAGTCGTTGGCTGCTGCCGGGATTGCCCATAAAGCACGCAATTATGTGTCGGAATTAAGCGATGGCGAACGGCAGAAGGCCATGATCGCTAAAGCTTTGGCTCAGCAATGCCCGATAATCTTGCTGGATGAACCGACCGCCTTTCTGGATGTGACAAGCCGGATTGAGACCATGGTTCTCTTGCATAAGTTGGCAGTGGAACAACAAAAGGCGATTCTCTTATCAACGCATGATCTGGATTTAGCGATCCAGCTGGGGGATTGCCTGTGGCTGCAAGAGAAAAAACGTCCGATGGCATGTGGAACGCCGGAGGACTTGATTATGGGAGGGTCGTTTGAGACATTCTTCAGTAAGGAAGGAATAGTGTTTGATCCGAATACCGGAAAATTGAATACGGTAGCGCCTACTGTTCCGATCGGGGTAGAGGGAGATTTCATGGTTTCTTATTGGGTGGGGAATGCCTTGATCCGGAATGGATTTAAACCCTCCCCGGTGAATAAGGATTCTATAAATGTTTATTGTGAGGCACCGGATCGCCTGCGTATCCAATTACCCAATGGGGATGTAAAGATTGCGACAAGTATGGCGGAGATGGTCTCATGGATTCAAATCTTATAAGAAGCGAGTTTGTTATGACAAATGAAATTACATGGCGGCTGGAAAATGAGAATATAGGCCGTTTGTTGGTACATTACGCGATTCCCGCCGTTATCGGGACCATGGTTAATGCTCTTTATAATATCGTAGATCGTATATTTATCGGACAAGGAGTGGGTGCGCTAGCTATCTCCGGATTGACTTTGACTTTCCCGATACTACTCTTTATGCAGGCATTTGGAATGTTGATCGGCGCGGGAGCCGCTACAAGGGTCTCCATTCATCTAGGCCGTAAGGCGAATGATCTGGCAGATAACGTATTAGGAAACGCTTTCACTTTGACATTCATTATCGGAGCCTTGACGATTATCCCCAGTATGATTTTCTTGGATGATTTGTTAACGTGGTTCGGAGGAAGCGAGCAGACGATACCTTATGCGAAAGACTATTTATATATCGCTATCCCGGGTAATTTGCTGGCTACATTAAGTTTTAGCTTTAATGCCGTGATGCGTGCTTCCGGATATCCGAAAAAGGCGATGTTCACGATGATGATCGGTGCCGTATTGAACGTGATCCTAGACCCGATCTTTATCTTCTGGCTGGATATGGGGATACAGGGTGCCGCTATCGCTACGGTGATCTCCATGGCTGCCGGTGCCGCTTTCGTGATGAGTCATTTTATCAGCAAGGATAGTATCGTACGTTTCCATACGAAATATTTCCGGTTGAAAGGTTCCATTATTTGGAATATATTTACGATCGGCATGTCTCCATTTTCCATGCAGCTGGCGGGCAGTGTGGTTGTGGTGATCATGAACCATGCGTTGAAAGAGAATGGAGGCGATTTGGCGATTGGAGCCAGCGGTATTATTTCCAGTATCGCCATGCTGCTGGTTATGTTGATTATCGGTATCGCCCAAGGGATGCAACCGATTGTCGGGTTTAATCATGGCGCTGGGCATCATGACCGGGTATTGGCTACCTTGCGGTTGTCTATTATAGTATCGACCTTGATTACAGGGGTAGGATGTATCGTCAGTTTATTATTCCCGAGACTGATCGTTAGCGTATTCTCGACGGATGCCGAATTGGTGTCGATTACGGATAATGGATTACGTCTGACGATGCTGGTCTTTTTCGTTGTCGGTTCCCAGATTACGATCAGCCAGTTTTTTCAAAGTATCGGTGTCGCATGGAAAGCGATGTTTCTGAGTCTAAGTCGGCAGGTTTTATTCCTGATACCGGCTATCCTGCTATTTCCTCCGATCTGGGGATTGGATGGCGTTTGGCTAGCGCAACCTTTCTCCGATTTCATCGCGGCGGTAACCGCATGGGGCTTTTTATGGTATCATGTTAAAAACGTGAAAAATAAGGGTTAAAGATGAACTTATGTCGATGTTAATTGTATTTTTATTGTATGTATAAAAGTACTTTTATAGACAAACCTTTAAAAATGAGTTAATATGAAGAAGATTGTATTATTGCTCGCCGTTTTATTATTTGGTGCAGGGTCGATGATGGCACAGCAGGACAAGTCAGCAGAGAAAGCTGCGAAGCAGGTCGAGAAAGAAGCAAAGAAAGCAGAGAAGGCAGCGAAGAAAGCTGCGGAGGAAGCCGAGGCTAACGCATTGTTTGAACAAGCGGTGCAAGCTTTGAAGAATAAGGATTTCGTATTGGAAGCGGATCGTATAGAGTTTAAGCGCGGTAGTTTTGTTTATGTTACTCCGAACACGAACTTCGTTTCGGTGAAGGGTGAGAAGGCTACCATTCAGTTAGCGTTTAATACTCCGGCGGCCGGTCCTAACGGAATAGGAGGTATAACGGTTGATGGAACAACTTCCGGTGTACAGATGAAGACTGACAAAAAAGGAAACGTTATGTACGAGATGAATGTGCAGGGTGTAGCAGTATCCGCTAGGGTTACGTTCCGTATGGCGAAAGGTACGAATAAATGTACTGCCACGGTATCGCCTAACTTTAATAGCAACCGTATATCCTTTACGGGAAATCTCTATCCTTCGAGCGAGTCGAATGTGTTCAAGGGACGTTCTATTTAATGTAGATACAAAGAATCGTGAAGGCGGACTTTCTTTCGGGAAGCCCGCCTTTCTGTTTATAAGAAGGATGAGATTGGACTATTTCCAAGCATCATTTTGTACCAGATAAGCTTGGCCGTTCTCATCGTTTCCTGCGGTCTGGATCTCTGTCTCGGGAAGCGGGAACATCGTCTTAGAAGCGGTTGGAGCGGATACACCATAGAATTTAGTTAGGTATTGCTTCTCATAATTTATATATGCCGTCAATTCCTTGTTCATATAATCACCTCCCCAACGAACCAGATCGAAAAATCGTTGTCCTTCCATCGCAAGTTCCAGCTTACGTTCCATATGAATCGCCTTGATACAAGTTTCCTTGTTGCTGAATGCGGCGTGACTGGATGGATAAGGTTTCACTAAATAATTGGCGGCAGGCGTTCCGTCTTCCAGATAAATGATATTGTCCGGTTTGGCTGCACGTTCACGGATATCGTTTACTTGCTGCATGGCGGCACTTAATTCTCCGTCGTTCGCTAGGCATTCCGCGTATAACAATTTACAATCACGTAAGCATAGATATTGTAAATTCATGGCAGAACCGGGAGCCCAGCCGGATGAATAGGTGGAGCCAGCTAATCCGGCATCCTGTTCCGCTTTGCTATAGACATGCTTTTTCGGTAGGAATACACCACCGCTACTTACATTTCGTATCCAATCATTAGCAGGCAATCCCCAATCTTTATAGGGAATCTCCATACGTCCTACGGCGAAATCTAAACGAGGGTCCACGGCGATTGTTTTATCATTCTTAGAGATGTAATCATAATCGGTAACACGTTCTGTTACGGATTTTTTATTTCTGTACTCTCCATCAAGATAAGGAAGTCCGTTTTCGTCTACTTGGAATGAGTTTACCAGTTCGTAAGAGGGTTGATAAAATCCGCAACATCCACCGGGGCCTGTGTTATGAGGATAATTCAGTAAAAATCCGTAATTCCCGTTATTATTGGCTCCGACAGAGAATTGTACCTCAAAAATAGACTCTTTCCCATTTTCGGTAGTTGCGTTAAAATTTGCGTCCAGATCATCTTGTAAGGCTAATCTCTCTCCTTTAGGGCTTAATCCGTTTGCGATAATATCGGCCAAGATCGGTTTGGCGGCTGTCATATCACCTTGTTGCATTAGTATTTTAGCCTTTAACGCTTTTGCCGCTGTTTTCGTAGGGCGTGCCACTTCGGTCTGTTTTTCGGGTAATCCTTCGATGGCCGCTTCTACATCTGCTAAAATATTAGGATAAATGTCCGTACCGTTATGAACTTTCGGGTCATTTTCTTCAGCGGCGATCGTCTCGTCGATATAGGGCATGCCGGTCGGTCCGAAAATCTTTACCCCTTCGAACATGAATAGGGCACGTAAGAATTTTAGCTCTGCGGTCCGGTAGGCCTTGGTTGTCTCATCCATGTCTGCCGCTTCTTTCATCACATTGAGTGCTAAGTTGCAACGTTGTGCTCCATAATATGCGTCTTTCCACTTATTCTGTAAATAGTCGTTTGTGGCCGTGACGGCATACGTCTCTACGGAATTCAATACAGATTGGTCATTGGATTCGGAGCCTTTATTAGCGTCACCTCCGTATACACCACCGAATACCCAATTGAACATATTGTCATATCCGGTCGGCCGGGTCAAACCGGCATAAGCGTTGACCACCAATAACTCAACCCCTTCAGCATTTGTTAATGCTTCTTGGTCAATACTGCCTTGAGGAGCTTTATATAGAAAATCCTCACCGCAAGAACTCAAGGTAAATAAAGCAACTGCGCTTACTATTAATATTTTATGTCTCATAATAGTCGTTTTTATAGTAAAATGGATTTAGAAAGTAAAATTCACGCCCAATAAGAATCGCATAGTTGTAGGCCAGCCTCCCATATCGACTCCTCTTTTTAAGTCTACACGTCCGGCTCCGTCGGTGTCAGAATCGCTTTGCCGTAAATAGGCGTTGGTAAACTCTGGGTCCAAGCCTGTATATCCGGTGACCGTAAGGATATTCTCGGCTTGTAAATACAGGCGGAGATTCTGGATACCAGCCTTCTTGAGTAATTCCTTAGGCAAGGAATATCCCAATACGAGATTTTTCAGGCGTAAGAAGGAGGCGTCTTCTACGTAATAAGAGCTAGAATAAGCTCCGGAATAGTTATCTTCCGTATTCAGCATAGGAAGGATAGCATTACTGTTATCGCCATTCAATGTCCATGATTGATCTCTGAGGCGTGAGGATTTATTACCGTTGAAAGTCCAGAAATCGGTAAAATATTTTGTGTTATTATATAAGTCATTGCCGATAGAGAAGTTCCAGAACATAGTAAAGTCCCAGTTTTTCCATGTTAACGTGGCGTTGAGGCCTCCGGTTAAGTCCGGATGAGGAGAGCCGATAAAGGTCCGGTCGCTATCATCCAATTTGCCGTCTCCGTTCAAGTCCTCGAAACGGAAGCGGCCGACATAAGCGGCAGCGTCTGCCTCTGTGATATCACTTTGTCCGAATGGCTTGGTTGCCATAACATCGGCTACGGACTCATAAAAACCATTTTGCTTCAACCCCCAGAATTCAGACACGGCATGTCCTTTTGTCGTACGGGTTACGTATCCTTCGATGCGCGTACCGCTAGCCCATAGAGAATAATCGTCAGCTTCCGCGAGTTTCAAGACCTCATTTTTATAATGGGATAAATTCAAGGATAGATCCCATGCCCAGTCTCCTTTTCGGTCACGGTAATTAAACATGAAGTCGAAACCGGTGTTCTTTATATCTCCGAAGTTGATATAAGGGCTTCCGGATTCTCCGGCCATCGAGGTGTAGGCCGCTTGTATCAACATATTGGATGTCTTCTTCGTATACCATTCGAATGAACCGCTGAATTTACCATTCAGGAAGGTTGCGTCCAGACCCAAGTTGACCATCTTGGTCATTTCCCATTTCGTATCAGTGTTACCGTAGGTACTGAGGCGGAATCCGGTTGTCTCGCTATTGTTCGCTCCGGTCATGTCGTAATTTGTATAGGAGGTGCTGGTCGTGAACAAATTGGCGAAATTAGTTGCGACAGGAATCTCTGAGTTACCCGTGACGCCGTAACCGGCTCGTATCTTTAAGTCGTCCAGCCAATCTCGGCTTGGTTCCATAAATGCCTCCTCTGACATACGCCAACCGGCGGAGATAGATGGAAAGACTCCGTAACGATTATTTTCCGAGAAACGGGAAACACCGTCCCGGCGGATAATACCGGTTAATAGATACTTATCCTTATATCCATAGTCTGCACGGGCAAACATACCAAATAGCGCGAATTCTCCATTGTAAGTGGAAGAGTTGGTACGTTGGCTATTGTTCTCGCCCATATCCAAGGTGTATGTATTGGTATTGTCTTCGAATAAATAGTTATATCTACGTGCGTTGAGGGATCTGCCTAAACCGTCCCGAATAGCCTCTGTTCCCAATAAGATGTTCAAGGAATGGATCTCATTGAATGTCCGGCTGAAAGATAACGTGTTGGTCCAAACCCAACGATAATTAAAGTAATTACTTTCGTAAAAGTTATTTTGACCGCCGGACTCGGAGAACTCCGGGTTGTTTTTAGTCATCGAGTAAGAATAGTCATTACGATAATCGATACCGAAGTTTGTTTTGAAAGTCAGTCCAGTCCATAGGTCTGCTTCTCCATATACGTTGCCAAATATACGTTGGGTAGTGGCATAATTATCCTTATTCCTTTCACGAATAGCTACAGGATTCTGGAAATTGCCGGTCCCGGCGAATAAGGAGCCTGCATAATTGCCCGCATAGTCATAAACCGGTACATAAGGAGAGGCCCGATAAGTCCATGAGTAGATGTTGGACTCTGTACCTGAGAAGCTAAGTCCGTTGTTTTTGCTAAAACTATAAGTTAGGTTCTCTCCGAATCGCAACCATGGGCGGACGTTATACGACGAATTAGCACGTGCTTGATAGCGTGTGAAATAAGATTCGATAGCGGTACCTTGCTGGTCGAAATAGTTCATGCTCATGGTGTATTGCCCTTTATCGGTACCTCCAGACAAGGACAGCTGATGATTCTGCATCCAACCGAGTTGACTGATCTCATCCCACCAGTTCGTATCGCCTACGGGCGCATAGACTACGTTGTTCGCTTGATCGTAATCGCTAGGATCGATGGAGGTGCTACCACCGGCGCCGGTTACGGTCATGTAATTGGGTAGATGATTAACCCAAGAGTCGGAAGTACTTCCGAATTGCTGGTGGTAAGGTAATTCTCCATTGGCGCTGGCTCCCGTTAGGTCCAGATTGTTTTTCGAGGCTTGCCATTCAACATCAATACGGTCATAAGCGTTTAAGACGTCATAGCGTTTACCTGTTTTAGAGAAACCGTAATATCCGTCATAGGTTAATCTCGGTTGTCCCGTTTTTGTCCCTTTCTTGGTCGTGATCAAAATGACGCCATTCGCTGCTTGCGCTCCGTAGATCGCAGCGGAAGAGGCGTCTTTCAATACTTGCATACTCTCGATGTCATTGGGATTGATAGAGCTTAGGTCTTGGTCACGAGTGGATACGCCATCGATAACATACAAAGGTCCGTTGTCATTGATGGAATTAATACCTCGGATGCGTACCATCGTGGCTGAACCGGGAGCACCGGAGGTACCGATGTTTACGCCCGCCGCTTTACCTTGCAACTGTTGTGTGGCGGAAGAACCGGAAGACGCCAATAGCTCTTCAGTATCGATAACCGCTACGGAACCTGTGATGTCCTTTTTCTGTTGGGTACCGTAACCGACAACGACTACCTCGTCTAGATTTTGGGTGTCTTCCTTTAAGGTAATGTTCATGACGTTCCCGCTTGCAGGTGTTTGTTGAGTTACGTACCCGATGTAAGAGATGACCAGAATGGCATTCGGCTCTACTTCTAATACGTATTTACCATCCAGATCGGTGATCGTTCCGTTCGTGGTACCCTTTACGACTACGTTAACACCTAATAGGGGCTCTCCTTTAGCGTCGGTGATCGTACCCGTTATTTTCCGGGATTGTTGCGTAACGGAGGTTTCCGCTTTTAATACGGAACTTTGCGGTATGATAGCACCGCCTGCCAATAAAAAGCATAAGGCCAATCCTAGCCTGCTTTTAAAGATCGCATGTCTGTGTTTCATAATAAATAGGTTAATAAAGTCTAGTAAACTGAGGCAATATTAAGGTTTGTTTAGACGAAGACCAATAAAAATCAATGAATGCCTTTATCTATTCGGTGAAAAAGCCTTTTTAATCGGCGAACAACTTTTGGTGGAATTCTTTTGTTTTTTATCCGTCTGGGCAAAGAAAAAGGACACCGGCAGGTGTCCTTTTCTTTAATGTTTACCTATTCTGCCGGTCTGTATGATGAACCGGTTTGTTAGGGCTTTCACAAGTCCTAACGGTGCAAATGTAAATTAAGGAGAGAAGTATAAAAAATAGAATCAGTGAACTGGCGGAATTATTCGATGAACAGGGTTTTTTGTTCGGTAAACTTTCCGTAAGTTCGCGAAATAAAAATTTAACATCTTATAATCATGCAACTATCCATAGATCAAAAAGACATCGATAAATTCCTGATGATAGGCGATAAAGTATTGATTAAGCCTAAGAATCCACAGAGCCAGACGAAGACCGGATTGTATCTGCCTCCCTCGGTTCAACAAGGGGAGAAGATACAAGCGGGTTATATCATAAAGACGGGGCCCGGATATCCGTTGCCTTCTCAATCTGAGGAGCATGAGGTCTGGGAGAAAAAGAAAGGGGAGGAGGTGCAATACTTGCCGCTTCAAGCCCGTGAAGGTGATTTGGCTGTCTATTTGCAGAATGCCGCTTACGAGATCAATTTTAATGACGAGAAGTTCTTGATTGTCCCTCATTCCGCTATTTTGATGTTAGTGCGTGATGAAGGTTTGTTTGAATAAAGCCTTTTGTTAAGGAAAATAGGGCTATATTCACTTTTTTATCTTATTTTTGCCAGCAAAACAAGACAAACTATCAACAGTAGCGATTATAATGAATAAGATTGTAAGTAAAGAACATTTCTCAGCCAACGTGGTGAAGCTGGAAGTCGAGGCTCCTTTGATCGCCCGCTCCCGCAAGGCCGGTCACTTCGTGATCGTGAAGGTTGGCGAAAAAGGCGAACGTATACCTCTTACCATTGCCGGGGCGGATACCGAGAAAGGTACCATCACCTTGGTGATCCAAGCGGTAGGCGGCTCATCCCGTAAAATCTGTGAATTGAATGAGGGTGACTATATCACGGATGTGGTGGGTCCGTTAGGGCAGGCTACCCATATCGAGAAGGTTGGAACGGTTGTTTGTGCCGGTGGTGGCGTAGGTGTCGCTCCGTTGTTGCCGATCGTGGAGGCTTTCCATAAGGCAGGAAATCGTGTGATCGTCGTATTGGCGGCCCGTACCAAGGACTTGGTGATCCTTGAGGAGCAGATGCGCCAAAACTCGGATGAGGTAATTATCATGACCGATGACGGATCGTATGGTATGAAAGGCTTGGTGACGAATGGCGTGGAGAGCGTGATCAACCGGGAGAGGGTGGATTTATGCGTTACGATCGGTCCGGCTATTATGATGAAATTCGTTTCCGCTCTTACAAAGAAATACGAGATTCCTACCGTAGCTTCCTTGAATACGATCATGGTGGACGGAACGGGTATGTGTGGTGCTTGCCGTATTACGGTAGGCGGGAAGACCAAGTTCGTTTGTGTGGACGGACCGGAGTTCGATGCTCATCAAGTGGATTTTGATGAGATGATCATGCGCCTCGGCGCTTATAAGGATATAGAGAAGAAATAACGAAACCACGTAATTGAATCATGACAACAGAAGAATTAATCGCTGCTCGTCGTGCCGAACCTTGGCGGGAGGCGCTTCGCAAAAGCAAGAAAAATAAAGAACGTGCGGATATCCCCCGTGTGAAGATGAACGAGTTGGACCCGGAATACCGGAGTCGTACCCGTTTGGAGGAAGTTAACTTAGGCTTGACAAAAGAACAGGCTATGCAAGAGGCCGAGCGCTGTCTGGATTGTCCGAATCCTACTTGTATGCAGGGATGTCCGGTAAATATCAATATACCTACTTTTATCAAGAATATCGAGCGTGGGGAATTCTTGGAGGCCGCTAAGACCTTGAAAGAGACAAGTGCCCTGCCCGCTGTTTGCGGTCGTGTCTGTCCGCAGGAGAAACAATGTGAGAGCAAGTGTATCCATTTGAAAATGGGTAAGGAAGCGGTTGCCATTGGCTACTTGGAACGTTTCGCCGCTGATTACGAACGTGAGAGCGGTAATATCTCGGTTCCGGAGATTGCGGAGAAGAACGGTATCAAGATTGCCGTGGTAGGTTCCGGTCCTGCCGGATTGTCTTTTGCCGGAGATATGGCGAAGCGTGGATATGATGTGACTGTGTTCGAGGCATTGCATGAGATCGGTGGTGTATTGAAATATGGTATCCCGGAGTTCCGCCTACCGAATAAGATCGTGGACGTGGAGATTGATGGCCTTCGTAAGATGGGCGTACAGTTTGAGAAAGATTGTATCGTGGGTAAGACGATCAGTTATGATGATTTGCATGCGGATGGCTTTAAGGGCGTGTTCGTGGCAAGTGGCGCCGGTCTGCCTAACTTTATGAACATTCCGGGTGAGAACTTTGTGGGCGTGATGTCGTCCAACGAGTATTTGACCCGTGTAAACTTAATGGATGCGGCGAATCCGGAAAGTGATACGCCGGTGCTACAAGGGAAGAAGGTGGCCGTGATCGGAGGTGGCAATACAGCTATGGACTCTGTCCGTACTGCTCGCCGTCTGGGCGCTGAGCGTGCTATGATTGTCTACCGTCGTAGCGAGGAGGAGATGCCCGCTCGTTTGGAAGAGGTGAAACATGCGAAGGAAGAAGGTGTAGAGTTCTTGACGCTTCATAATCCGATTGAATATATAGGAGATGAAAGAGGTCGTGTTAAGCAGATGCGCTTGCAGAAGATGGAGCTAGGTGAGGCGGATGCCTCTGGTCGCCGTCGTCCGGTACCTATCGAGGGAGCTATCGAAACAATCGATGTGGATGAGGTGATCGTTAGCGTCGGTGTATCTCCGAATCCATTAATACCCCGTGCCTTTGGAGGCTTGGAGGTGAGCAAGAAGGGTACGATCGTAGTGGAGGAAGACAGTATGCGCTCCGCTTTAGGCGATGTGTATGCCGGTGGTGACATCGTTCGTGGTGGAGCTACCGTGATTCTGGCGATGGGAGACGGTCGTAAGGCTGCCGCCGCTATGGATGCGGACTTAAGAGGATAAGTATAATATCTATTAGTTCTATAAGGAAAGACGGGTTGTTTGGACGATCCGTCTTTTTTCTTTTATCGTGATACGGAGATTTATGTTTATTATCTATAAGACTAATTCTTGAAATAATCTCTCAAATGTCTGTTCTAGATCGTTGGAAAAACCGGGATGTGGACGCGAGGTTTGGATAGAGGCACTTCTTATGGCGGTAAGCCAACGAAAGCGCTCCGGAATATCTAGGCTGGCTATAGGACCTCCATCCTTTGCGCCGGAACATATCTTATCGAAAACGTGGAGATTCGTACACAAAGATTCCTTATCTATATCTGATGTGAACAGACGAAGTTTCTCCTCGTTTACATGATAGCGAGCCTTGATGAATTTAGGCCGTTTACAGAACATGATAAGGCCTACATTGATAAACTCCTCCCGTTCGATTTTCGGTACGATACGGATTACGGCATATTCATATAAGTGTTTGTCTTGCATGTCGAGCTTCATTTATAAACGTGTCAGAATGGGCGATTCGGTCAATTAAGAACCGGATATATACATCACGTATCTCTTGAGGCGTACCGGGACTATCGTTCCAATGCAACCAATCGTCGGGTACTAGACCTACGATCTCACGAATTTTCTCTTCCGTTAAGATACGTTTGAAATCTTTGTTTACTTCCTCCAGCAGCGTCGCTTGTGGCAATAATACATGATCCTTGATATGGATGAAAGGGCCGATCGCATGTTTTTGCCAATTTACCCATGAGAAATGGAAAAATAAGGAAGCTCCATGATCGATGAGCCAAAGTTCTTTATTCCATATCAACATATTCGTATTCCGGACCGTGCGGTCTATATTTGTCAAAAGAGCATCGAGCCATACGACTTGTGAGGCGAGTTTGGGATCTACACGATTGACTACCGGATCGAAAGTCAAGGCTCCGGATAAAAAATGTAATCCCAGATTGAGCCCTTGACTTGCTTGTAGTAAGTCTTGTATCTCCTCGTCACCTTCCGACCGCCCGAAAGCCTCGTCAAGATTCAGGAAGACCAATTCTGGTACATGGAAACCCAAGCAACGAGCGATCTCACCTCCGATCAACTCGGCTATCAAGGCTTTTGTCCCATGTCCGGCCCCCCGGAACTTAACGACATATTTAAACTCATCGTCTGCCTCCGCTAAAGCAGGCAATGATCCGCCTTCCCGCAGAGGCATGATATATCGGGTAACATTCGCTGTACGTAATTCCATAACCCTCACTTTGGCTCACCCGATAAATCAGGGGGAAAATTCTTTAATTCTATAGAAAATTTGCACC